>Ga0208181_1000107_pt1 | contig 69757 bp, 56 predicted proteins | sample MalvirDeepMed_s6_FD_184244 | JGI IMG/M metagenome (GOLD analysis project Ga0208181, IMG submission 184244) | Marine viral communities from the Global Malaspina Expedition - Malaspina viral metaG DeepMed_s6 (SPAdes) (version 2) | ecosystem: Environmental > Aquatic > Marine > Oceanic | place... | reverse complement strand
GATCGAAGCCCGGGTCCGGCTCGGCAGCGGTCAGCAGATCATCGCCCGCCCCGCCCTGCCACAGCGCGCCGAAGGGCGCGGCAAGACGCGGGTCCGGGGGAGCAGGCGGCGGGTCCGGTGGCGGATCGGGGGGCGTCGGCGTCTCGTCTGACGGGGCGTCCTCCGGAGGCTCCTCCGGCCCGTCGCCCGTGTCGGGGTCGGCTTCCGGGCCATCTTCAGGCGGGTCCGTCGGATCGTCCTCCGGTGGCTCGGGCGGATCGGGCGGCGGGTCGGGCAACGGGCTGCTGTCGATATGCCACAGGTCGCGCAGCCCCGAGAGGGTGACATCCTCCGGCCCGAGCGGCGTGCCATCGGCGCTGTCGATGCGCGTCGACTCGCCGTTCAGCACGATGCGCACCCCGCGTGCGCTGGCATGGAACTGCAGCGCGTCCAGCGTGTAGAACCGCCCCAGATCGGACAGGTCGATGCGGTCGACCCCCGGCTCGAAATCGGTGATCCGGTCGCTTTTCCCATCGGAGAGCAGCACGAAGACATCCGCCCCCGGACCGCCGCTCAGCCGGTCCTGCCCCGGCCCATCGATCAGCACATCGTCACCATCCCCGCCGGCCAGGCTGTCATCCCCGGCGCCGCCATGGATCTGATCGTCCGCCGCGCTGCCGGTAAAGCGGTCATCTCCTCCGCCGAGCTGCCGGGTAACACCGACCGGGCCCAACTCGGCACGCAGGCGCGACAGCCCGTCGCTCTCCGGATCCCCGAGCACGCCCCCGGCGGCATAGATCGCAAGCCCGGTGTCCTCGGCTGCCAGCGCCAGCGCCGCGGGGTTGCTCAGCGCCGTTGCCGTGTCGTCGGCCCGCGTCGCCAGATGCAGCAGCCGCCCGCCGGGCAGCAGGGTCATCAGGCTGAGCCCGTCATCGCTGCCCGCCGCCGCCACGTAGACCCGGCCCTGCCGCTCCAGCACCGTCAGCGCGGTGGCCCCGGCAAAGCGCGTCGCCAGGTCGTCCGCCACCAGATCGACCACCCGCATCGCGCCATCTGGTGCCAGCGCCACCACCGCGATGTGTCCCGACCCCGCGCCGATCAGCGCATAAGACTGCCCGGCGACCTCGGCCAGCGCCAGATGCGTCGGCGTCTCGAGATAGAGCCCGTCGGCCACGCCGATCCGGGACCGGTCCGACAGCTGCCCTTCAGAAGAAATCGCCCAGGAATAGAGACTGTTTTTCTCCGTCGAGAGCGCGAGGACACGGGCCGACGGCCCCTGCCCTACATGCGCGATGGCGCTGAGCTGCCCCGGCGCTGCGACCTGCGCATCCTGTGGCTGCGCAAGCAGCCTCTCGCCGTCGGGGCGCCAGACCTCGAGCCCGGCCCGGCCACGCGCCGCGGTGAGCAGAAGATCTCCGACCGGCTGCACCGCCACAAACGCTCGTGCCAGCCCGTCGTCGAAGGCCAGCCACTGCCGCGCACCGAGAGCGCCGCCGGCGTCTGGCACCCACGCCTCGATCCCGGCGCCAAAGCGCCCCGGCGCCAGCAACAGGCTCTCACCATTGATCTCGGCACGCACCAAGCCGCGCGGTGCATCATGACCGGTGCCGCCATAGGATCCGGCCCCGAGCGACGTCAGCCCGGCGGCCCAGCCCAGCACCCCGCCCCCGGCACCACTGGCACTGTAGAGCCTGTGAGAGCCGCCCGCGCCGGTCTCTGGATCGCCACCGCCACCGCTGCCTTCGGACCAGATCAGCAGCGCGCTCAGCCCCACCATGTGGGCCGCGCGATCCGGCGCCACCTGCGCCGCCTGTACCGTGCCTAGGTGGCGCAGTTGCACCAGCCGCCTCCTGTGCCGTCCTTCTGTGGGGATCCGGTTCTGCCAAGACCTCCGCAGCCGGCCCCGCCCGCTGATATGGCAGAGAAGACCTCGCGCCCCGGTAAACCGCGGGCCGCCACACCCCGGGAAAACGCTGCGGCTTTGTCACGTATTCGTCTCGAATTGCCCCACCAGCCCGGCGAGATCGCCGCGACTGTTGCGCTGCCCGCGCCGCTCCGGCATGGCTAGAGCAGTTCCGCAGGCCCGCAGAGAGCCCCATATGAGCGCCGAGTCGCCCCTGTCCCAGCCCACACGGGTCACCATCGTGCTTGCGACCCGCAACGGCGCGACGCATCTGCGCGAACAGCTCGACAGCTATCTGGCACAGACGCACGAGGCCTGGGATCTGTGGGTCAGCGACGATGGCTCGAGCGACGGCACGCTGGAGATCCTGCACACCTTCCAGGCCGCCGAGCAGCACCGCCGCGAGGTGCGCATCGTCGCGGGGCCGCAGCGCGGCCATGCCGCCAACTTCCTGTCGCTTCTGTGCCACCCCGAGCTGCCCGCCGGACCGGTGGCGCTCTCGGATCAGGACGACGTCTGGCTGCCCGGCAAGCTGCATCTGGCCCTCTCGGCGCTGAAAGAGGCCGGACCAGTAGCGCTGTGGGGGGCGCAGAGCTACCACACCGATGTGGCGCTGCGGATCACCGGACGTTCGCGGCCGCCGCGCCGCGCGCCCTGTTTCCGCAATGCGCTGACCCAGAACGTGGTCAGCGGACACAGCGCCACGCTCAGCGCCGGGGCGCTGGCGCTGGTCCGCCGCGCCGGAGCGCCCGCCATCCCGCATCACGACTGGTGGCTTTACCAATTGGTCAGCGGTGCCGGCGGCACGGTGGTGATCGATCCGGCTCCGCTGATCTACTACCGCCAGCACCGCGCCAATGCGGTCGGCGCGCATCGCGGACTCGCCCCCAAGCTGCGCCGCGCCCGCATGGTGCTGGGCCGCACCTATGCGCGATGGCTGGAGGCCAATCTCGCGGCGCTGGACCGGGCGTCTGGGCTGCTGACGCCGGAGAACCGCGCGCTGATCGCCGAGCTGCGCGCCGCCCGGCCACACCCCGGGCCCGGGCGCCCGCTGACCTTCCACCGGCTCGGTCTGCACCGGCAGACCCAGCTGACCACCGCCAGCCTCTACCTCGCGGCCGCGCTCGGGAGGGTCTGACCCGGGCTTTCAGGTTTACGAAGACGGGCCCGTCGAACGCACGCGCCCCGACCAAAACAGGCTCTAAACAAGGGTTTCTGCCTCTCGGTCAGCCCATGCGCTTCATGTTCTGTTCGTGCTCGCGGATTCCGCGATCTACGTCATCGTGAAAGGTCAGATGACCATCCTCGAGGATCACCACCGCATCGCAGAGCTGGCGGATCTGCCCCATGGAGTGGCTGACCACCACCGAGCCGGCATCGCGCATACGCTGCTTGAACAGCGCATCGCTGCGGGACCGGAACGCGGCGTCGCCGACCGCGGTGATCTCATCGACGAGATAGGTATCGAACGCGATGCCCATCGAGGTGCCAAAGGCCAGGCGCGACTTCATGCCCGAGGAATAGGTCTTCAGCGGCAGGTGGAAATGCACCCCGATCCCGGCGAAATCCTCGACGAAGGCAATGAGCTCATCGGTGTCCACGCCGTAGATGCGGCCGATGAAGCGACAGTTCTGCGCGCCGCTGAGCTCGGGGTGGAACGAGCCGGCAAAGCCCACCGGCCAGGAAATCGACCCGGTCGAGCTGATCTTGCCGGATGTCACCGGCTCGGTGCCGGCGATCATTTTCAACAGCGTGGACTTGCCGGCGCCATTGCGCCCGAGAAGCCCCACCGAGCAGCCGGAGGGAAAGGTCATCGACACATCCTGCATGACAGTCTTGCGCTTGCCGTCCATCACGAAGGTTTTGGTGACATTCTCGAAACGGATCATCCCGCCGCTCCTTACCGGCGGTCCTTGACCGAGTAGAGCACCAGCACCACGGTCGCCCACAGCAGGAACAGAAACAGCGTGGTCATCATCAGCAGGATGCCGCGCTTGGGGTATTCCGCCGTTTCCGCCGAGGTCGGCTGCATATAGGCGGCAAGATAGCGGTTCTTGCGCTTTGCATCGGCGCGGGCCGCGTCATAGGCCGCCAGCGCCGACACATAGGACTGCTCGGCAAACTCGCGATCGACCGCAAGGCGTTCGTAGTCGCCGACCAGATTGGCGAAGGCCTGCCCGCCCGGCCCCGTCCCGCCGTCGAAGCCCAGCTTCTGGCGCTCGGCCGCGATGCGGGAGCGGATCACCTCGAGCCGGCGCTCGCCCTGCGCGACACGCGGGTCATTGGCCTGCGAGGTCTCGCGCAGAAGGTCGAGCTCGATGATCTGCTCGGCCTCCTGCCCCTGCAGCGTGCCGAGCAACCCGGCCTGGCTCTGCAGATCGAGCTGCGGATCCACCAGCTGGTTCTCGTTGCGGAAAAGGGTGACCGTCTCGCGCGCTTCCTTGAGCCGCTCCACCGCCTCTTCGAGTTCGTCGCGGGCGTAGCTGATGGCATCCTCGCGGGCAACCGAGCTCAGTTCGTTGATCACATCGGCACTCTCGTCGAGCAGTGCCTGCGCGACAAGCGTCGCGTCCTCGGGGTGGAAGGCGCGCACCTCGACCTCGATCAGCCCCGCGCTGTAGGAAATGCGGACCATGTCCTCCCAGTAGCTCATCAATTCCTCGATCGAGGCATCCTCTTCCAGTGCGAAGACCGGGTCCCATTCCGGCTTGGTCCATATCGTATGCAGGTCGAGCTGGCCGTCGATATCCGAGACCAGCTTCTGGCTCCGGATAAATTCATAGAGGATGTCAGTGTCCGACGAACTCGAACTCGACAAGCTGGTCAGCCCGCCCAGCAGATCGACCGCCGAGGCGGAATCCTCCTGACGCACGGTGAACCCCACCCGCGACACATATTGGTCGTCGGCCACCAGCCACAGGTAGAGCGCGGTGACGATGCTCGGCAGAATCACGCAGACGATGAAGCTCAGCAGCATCAGCTTGTGCCGCGGCCGTGTCTTGGCCGCGCCCGCCGGCGGGCGCGATGTGTCAGGCTGCGCGCTGCCTGCAGGCGGCTGATCGGGCTGGCGGGGTTTACCAACTCCGGTCTTTTGCGGCTCGGATTTCTGCACTGCCGTTTTTTGCCGCTTAGGGGGTTGTGAGAGCGATTTCTGCGATGCAGCTTTTTTTGCGGCGGCAAGCTTTGCGGCACGTTTCTCCGCCGCGGTGGTCTGTGCTGGTTTTGTCGGGGCCTGCCCCTCAGGTTGCTCTTGCTGCGGCGCGGAGGTAGGCTCGGACGCGGCCTGCGGAGCAGTCTTCTGGACTGGGCCGGATGTTTCAGCGGAAGATTCGGGGGCGTTTTCGCCCTGCCGCAGCTGGCCGTCTCCGGCGCCGGCGGGCGTCTCTTTGGCGGATTGTGTCAAACGGTCCCCATTGGAATGTCAATTGCCAGAGCACGGTGTTAATACACCGGGCAAGAACAAGATACCAGATTCCAGAGACCCCGGCATGAGCTCGTCCGATTTTGCCCCGCCTGCCCGACCGACCACCTCTGGCAAGCGGTCTTTCCCCGGTGCCCGCGCCATCTCGGCGCTGATCCTGCGCGAGATGGCCACCAGTTACGGCCGGTCTCCCGGCGGCTATATCTGGGCCATCCTGGAGCCAGTGGGCGGCATCGTCATGCTGTCGTTGGCCTTTTCGGCGGTGATGCGAACTCCCGCGCTCGGCATCAACTTCCCGATGTTCTACGCAACCGGCATGTTGCCGTTCCTGATGTATGTCACTCTGCAGGGCAAGATTTCCAGCGCGCTGAACTTCTCCAAGGCGCTACTGGCCTACCCCACGGTCACCTTCATCGACGCCATCCTCGCCCGCTTCATTCTCGAGGTAATGACCAAGCTGCTGGTCAGCTACATCATTTTCGGCGGCATCATGCTGCTCTACGACACCCGCGTGACGCTGGATTTCCCGAAGATCCTCGAGAGCTTCGTGCTAACATCCGTCCTCGGCCTCGGCCTCGGCACGCTGATGTGCTATGTCTTCACCCGCTTCCCGCTGTTCCAGAAGGCTTGGGGCATCGCGACGAAGCCCTTGTTCCTCATCTCCTGCATCTTCTTTCTTTTGGAGAATATGCCAGAACCCTATCAGAGCTATCTCTGGTACAATCCGCTCGTGCATGTGGTCGGTCTGATGCGTGCGGGATTTTATCCGAGCTATGACGCTCCATATGTGTCGCAGCTCTACGTGCTGAGCATCAGCGGCATTTCCCTTGTCCTCGGCCTGCTGCTGCTCAAGCGCTATCATGCCGAAATCCTGAACCGGTAAGCCCCTTTCATGCCCACGCTCTATCTGCATGTCGGTCTGCACAAGACCGGCACCACCACCCTGCAAAAGACTCTGCACGACAACCAGGACGCTCTGGCGCGGCAGGGAGTGCTCTACCCGCACACCGGGCTCTCGCAGAAGCCGGCGAACTGGGGCCATCACGAGCTGTCTTATGCGCTGCGCAAGCGCGAGACGGCACAGGAGATGTGGACCGCGCTGCGCCGCGAGGCCGAGGCGGCGTCGAAGCCTAAGCTGGTGGTCTCCTCCGAGGAGTTCTCGCTGCTGCCGGGAGCCGGCCTACCTGGGGCAGAGCCCTTCAAGCTGATCGCCAAGGTCTTCGAGGGCTATGAGATCCGGCTGATCTGCTACCTGCGGCCGCAGGCCGATCTGATCGCCTCGCTCTACAATCACAACGTCAAATCCGTGGGCGAGCAGAGTGGTATCATGGAGTTCATCGCCCGGGTCGCGCCGCGGCTCGAGTATCACAATTACCTCAATGTCGCGGCGCTGGGGCTTGGCGGCGCCAAGACCATCATCGTGCGGCGCTACCAGAAGGCGCATATGACAGACGGCGACATCGTCTCGGACATGGCCGAGGTGATCGGCGTTGACGCCAGTGACTTCCGCCGCCCGAAAGCCCCGCTCAATTCCGGGCTGACCGCCGAGGGCATGGCGCACATGCTAGAGGCCAACCGCCGCCACGCCGACAACCCCACGCGGCTGAAGATCGCCCGCAAACGCATCCTCGACCAGCACCTCGCGCCGCCGTTTTACCGGCACGAGCTGCTGCCGGCAGAGGCGCAGCAGCTGATCGAGTCAATCTACCGATACAAGAACCGCCACATCGCACGGCATTACCTGGGGCTCGACGGCGAGCTGTTCCCGACGCAGGCAGGCTCGGAGGCCGAACGCGCGGTCTAGGTCGGATCCGGCGTGCGCAACGCCGCTAGCAGCGGCGTCGTTAGGTCCGCGCCGCCTTCCGGCACCGGCAGCACCGCCCCCGGCGCGCCGGCCGCGACCGCCCGCGCCACCGCCTCGCCCTGGGCGCCGAGATCGAAGCTGGCGACCGGCAGGCCGGTGGCCAGCATCTCGTGGGTGGTGAAGGAAAAGGTCTCGGGCCAGATCGACGGCATGAACCAGCCGGAAATGCCGTAGCGCGCCACCAGACCCGGCAGGTCGCGCAGCTCGTAGCTGCCATGCACCAAGCTCGGCGCCGCCAGCTTGTAGTTTGGGTCAAGATGGCCCAGCACCACCAGCCGCGCGGCCCCCGTCCGGGCCAGCTCGCGGCTCAGCTCCTGCAGCAGCGCCGCGCCCTTCTGCACGCCGATATTGCCCAGCACGCCGATCACCGGGGCGCCCTCGGCGCCCGCGCCCGGCGCGATCCGCGGCGGCGGTGCGGGCAGCACGTGCGGCTCGACCGAGATCCGCCCCGCCGCCTGCGGGTAGGCCTCGGTCAGGATGTCCCGGCTCGAGCCGGAGAACACCACCACGCGCCCGGCGGCCGAGATCAGCCGGCCCCAGGCCGCCTGCCACTCGGCAAGAGACGCTTTCACGCCGCCGGGGCGTTCGTAAACATGCGCCGGATCCCCGGCCAGAGGACCACCCGCCACCGGCACGCCGTGATAGAGACCATCTCTGCCCAAGAGCGTATAGGACGGGCTCACCGGGAAGAAATCGTGCAGCAGGATCTCGACCGGCTGAGGCTGCGCCCCGCCCTGCCCCGCGAGCTGCAGGAGCCGGTCCGGCAGTTCCAGCGCGTCGCGCTCGTTGACGCCGCAGGAATAGACGATGCGGCGCTCGGGCAGCAGCGCGACCAGTCTCTCGATCAGGTCCCAGTCGTTGGTCAGGCCCTGCGTCATGCCGCTGGGGCCGTAGAGCTCGAGCTTCCAGCGATGCCCCTGCCCGACGCGCAGCACCAGCGCCGAGCCGCCCCCGGCGACTTCGCCGGCGATGCGGTCCTGCAGGTAGCTCTCGGCGCCGCCACCCATGGCATGGGCAAGGTAGACCGGCACCGGGCCGTCCTGGCGCTGCGCCGCCAACGCCAGCCCCAGCGCCAGCCGCGGCGTGTTGAGCGGGTCACGACGGATGAACTCCTGCACCTCGGCATCATAGCCCGGGTAGCGGCCCGACAGGATGCGCAGGTTGCGCTCGAGCAGGCGCTGCTTGTCGGCGCTGCCAAAGGACTGGCCACCGCGATGTTCGACGAAGAGGTTCGGCGCGCAGAGATGCCGCCCGCCAAGCGCCTCGGCCTTGCGGCACCAGTCGTTCTCCTCGCCGTAGCCGCGGCCGAAGATGGTGTCGAAGGCGGGCAGTTGCGACAGGAAGCGCGGTGCCAGCGCCATGCAGAACCCGACCCCGGTGGGCACAGCCGCAAGCCCGGCCTTCGGGTCGAACCCGGCGGCCACGCGGTCCAGCGCGTCGGCCTCGCCGGGCGCCAGATTGTTGCGCTGGCAGATCACCGGGACGGTGAAGATCTCGGCATCGTTCGACATCGGCGTGACCGAGGCCACGTCGGGCTCGGAGAGCGGCGCCAGCAGCCGCGGCAGCCAACCCTCGGGCACCAGCGCGTCGGCATTGACCAGCACCACCGGATCCTCGGGCCACTGCGCCAGCGCCTCGGCGAAGCCGCGATTCACCGTGCCGATGAAGCCGAGGTTCTCGGCGTTCTCGAGCAGCGTCACCTGCGGGTGGCCGGCGCACCAGTCACGCAGGAAGGGGCGCACCTGCGGATCCGGCGAGGCGTCGTCGATCACCAGAAGCCGCCAGCGGGTCCCGGAATGGGAGGCGATCCGCGTCAGCACCTCGGGCAGCAGGTCGAAGGCGTTGTAGACCGGCAGGATCAGGGTCGCATCGCGCTCGGGCCGCGGGGCAGGGGGCGTGTCGGGCAGCAGGGCCGGGATCATCTCGACCGCGTCCGAGCGCGGCACCAGCCCGAGCCGTTCCTTGACGATCTCGCGGGCGCCGAGATCGCCCTGCCGCTTCCAGCGGTAGATCACCGGTGCCAGCGCCGCCAGCGAACCCGCGTAGCGCGCCGCCATCGGCAGCCGGGCGCGCAGCAGCGCCGCCTGGGAAAAGCCGGGCAGGGACTGGCGCTCGGGGTGCTCGCCGCCGCGCTCGGCCAGCAGCTCGATGGCACCGGTCTCGCAGGGGATGTCGAGGGCAAAGCCGCGCTGGCTGCTGCCGGCGCGGGCCAGATCGGGTTCGGTCCAGGCCCGGGTGCGGTTCACCGACAGGCCGATGCGATCGGCCTCGGCCCAGCCCTCCACATGGATGCGATGACGGCGCAGGGCGATGCGGGTGATCTCGCCGTAGACCGTCCCGTTATGCGCCACGAGTGGGGTGCCGGGGCGGTCGAGCGCGACGTTCATCTCTGCATAGCGCAGGAAAATGCGATAGACCCGACCGAGCAACAAGGGACCGTCTCCAAGATAATTCCGATCCGGCTTACGGGGTCGGGCAGGGCTGTGCAAGCCACCTCACCAGCCCCCACGGACCGGCGTCGCGCGGCCGGAATGTTTCGCTGCGAAACACCCCGACCGGGCAGTCTCAGCCGCCGAGACGCTGCGCCAGCCACGCCGCCAGATCCGCCTCGAACGCGGCATCTGCCGCCGCCCCGTCAAGCTCCAGCCGCGCCCCCCGGCGGCGCAGGGTCAGACCCGACCACTGGCCAAGAACCTCCGGGGGCTGTTTCGGCTCTGATGCCGGGGTTTGGCTCTGTTTTGGCGCGAGGTCTTCGACCGGGGCCTTCGCCTCGAGAACCCCGGTCAGCAGGGCGCGCTCGGCGGCGGCGTCCTGCGGCGGATCGGCTTTCAGAGCAGCACCGATCTGCCGGGCAAGCTCGGGCCGGTCGCGCAGAGCCTGCGCCAGATCCAGCCCGACGCGCTCGCTCAGTGCCTCGGGGAAGCGCAGCGCCCCGTCCAGCGCCCGCACGATGCCGACAAAGGAGCGGATCTTCGAACGCCGCGCCCGCGGCACCGAGGCGAAGAGTGCCGAGAGCGCCGCCACGTCATCGGCGAACACGCCGCGATCCGTCGCCCGCACCACGATGCGGGCGCGCTCGTAATGGCTGAGATTGGCGCGGATCTCGTTCTCTTCGATCATCGCGCGGTAGGCGGCGGGGGCGTCCTCGGGCCGGCGCAGCAGCGCCAGCACCGTGCCGAACCGCGCCTCGCCGGTCTCTTCGCGTAGCGCCGCCAGCGCCCGGCAGCGCCGCCAGCCCGAAAGCAGCCCATAGGCGGCACGGCCGGGCAGGGCGACCACCTCGATCGGCGTCTGCTGGCCGCGCTCACGCAGGCTGTCGCGCAGCGCCGCCGTCTCGTCCTCGTCCTCGGCCATGCGGTCGCGTTCGAGATAGGTCAGCTCGATCTCCTCGAGCGGCAGCTCCACCACCAGGCGCCCGTCCTGCCGGGCATTGCTCCAGCGTTCGCTCAGCTCCTCGAGCGCGGCCGTCGCCGCCGCCCCGGCGGCCACATCGGCAATCGGCGCCGCGCGCCGGGGGGCCGAGGTGAACATCGACTTGGTCTCGAGCGGGGTGTCCTCGGGGCTGCCCAGAGCCTCCGGGCCGAGGGGAGACAGTCTTTTGCGCTTGGCCATCCGCGGGGTCCTTTCAGAAACGGGGGGTGGCCGCAGGGGACCGCACCGGGGTTAAGAGAGCCTGACGCGACCGCGCGCCGGGATGTTTCGCTGCGAAACAGGGTCTCATTCCGCGGCCTCCGTCATCTGTTCGTCGCGCCGCCAGCTGCCCAGAAGCAGCTGCTTCAGAGCCGCATAGGTGCTGTCGAAGGTCTCGCGGCCGCGGGCATAGGTCTCGCGGTTGAAGTCGCGATAGTCGGCCTCGTAGATGCCGCGCACCTGTTCGCCGGCCTGACCGATAAGCGCGGTGTAATCCTGACGATGCGGCGACAGCACCGGCCCGAGATAGGCCTGCATCAGGGCCGCAAGCTCGGCCTGCTGGGTGCCGTCGTATCGGGTGATCACCGCGCGCACCGCGTCCCACTGGAACGACAGCCCCTCGCGCCCCAGGGCGCGGGCGGCCATGTTCTCGGCCTCCTCGATGGATGAGAAGGTGGAATGCAGCATGTCGAAGAACCGACCCGTGCTGTCGAACTCGAGAAACGAGGCGCCAAGCGGCACCAGCAGGATGTCGGCGGCGGCCAGCCCGTTGATCGTCAGGTAGCCGAGCGCCGGGGGGGTATCGAGAAAGATCACGTCGTATTCGTCGAGCAGCCCGTCCGCCTCGAGGCTTTCGGTGAGCGCGTCCCAGAGCTTCCAGCCCCGCGCCTGCATCCTCCAGACGGGAATTTGAAATTCCGCCCAGTAGAGGTTCAGCTGCGCCCCGATGAGATCGATATTGGGCCAGTGGGTTTTCTGCACGAGGCTGTCGGCGCGGGTCTCGAGCGCCTCGGTCAGGGTGTCGTCGAGCGGGATCGGCGCCTCGCCCCGGTCGAGCCGGCGCTGGTTCTCCGAGCGCAGGTGCTGACCGTAATGCCGCGCCAGCAGCGGGAACACGGTCTGCCACTCGTCCTCGACCTTGCCGCCGAAGATCGAGGTCATCGAGCCCTGGCTGTCGAGGTCGATCACCAGCACCTTGTAGCCGTCGAGCGCGGCGCTCATCGCCAGATGCGCGCAGGTCGAGGTCTTGCCGACCCCGCCCTTGAAGTTGGCCACGGCGACCATCTTGGCGGGTAGCCCCTCAGGGCGCCAGGGGAGGTAGTTCTTGGCCTTCGATCCTTCGGCGGCGAAATGCGCCCGCAGCCGCAGCACCTCGTCGAGGGTGAACCACTTGGCGCCGCCCTCGGTCTCGGAGCGGCCCTGCGGCAGCTCGGGGTTCTGCTTGAGCACCCGGCGGAAATGCCCGACCGCCACGGGGATCAGGTAGCGGGTGATTTCCCATGTCGAGAACAGCCGCAGCTGCCGCCCGCCATCCTCCTCAAGCCCGCGCCCGGCAAGATCCCGACGCCCGGCTTCGCAGGCCTGCGCGATGCGGGCAAAGCCCCCGGTCTCGAATGGCCCGCCAAGGGCGCCGAGCGCGGTGTCGGGATCGATGTTGAAATAGGGGGGAAGATCGTTCTTGGGATCGGTCTTCATCTGGGTGCTCGCCTGCCGTGTTCGCCGTTTTTCTCAGGATAGCGAAAAATGCAGAACATGGAAGGAAAAGCTGAACCTGTCTTGATTTTCTCAGCAGATTCGCAGGGTTGCGAAGCTCTTTCCAAGGCCGGGGCAGGGCGGTGTGGCACAAATCCCCAGTTATTTTTTGTTAGTTGAATCGTTACGCTCTGGGAAGGCATCTCGTATCCAGTTGAAGAAACTGGCAATTTTCCGCATCACTCCAACCCACCCGACTCTGATCCCACGTTGAGGCGACTCTGATCCCACGCATTGGCGACTCTGATCCCCCGTTGACGGGCTGGACGGGGGCTGTGGATAAAAATAGGGTGGGTGTCACTGAAACCCCGAAAGCGTGCGCGCGCAAAAATCGGGGGCAGGGCAGGCACGAGAGCACGATGAGCGCAGCGACAGACACCCCCGGCGGAGGGCTTTTGCCCGACCGTCATCCGACCGCCGATTTGTTCGCGTGCGACATTTTCGATGCCGCGCCCAAGGACGATCTGGGCACCATGGAGCACCCGATCTTCTCGCTCTCGACCCGGCCCGACCGGCGGGTGCTGAGCTATGCCCATAACGGCACCGAGATCGAGGTCACGCCCTCGGTGCGGGGGCGCGCCACGATCCACGACAAGGACATCCTGATCTACTGCGTCAGCCAGCTGATGGCGGCGCTCAATGCCGGGCGCGAGGTGTCGCGCACGTTGCAGCTCAAGGCGCATGACCTGCTGGTCGCCACCAACCGCGACACCAGCGGTGACGGCTACGCCCGGCTGCGCGACGCTTTCGAGCGGCTGGCCGGCACCCGCATCACCACCAACCTTGCCACCGGCGGCGTTGAGACCACCCGCGGCTTCGGCCTGATCGACAGCTGGGAGATCGTGCGTCGTTCGCGCGGTGGGCGGATGATCTCGGTGACGGTGACGCTCTCGGACTGGCTGTTCCGCGCGGTGCTGGCGAAATCGGTGCTGACCCTGAGCCGCGACTACTTTCGCCTGCGCAAGCCGCTCGAGCGGCGCATCTACGAGTTGGCCCGCAAGCATTGCGGCCGCCAGCCGCGCTGGCAGGTTTCGATCGGCACGCTGCACAAGAAGTCGGGCTCCACCGCCCCGGTACGGGTGTTCCGCGCCGCGCTGCGCAAGATGATCGCCGAGGCCAACCTGCCCGACTACCGCCTCAGCGAGGCGCCGGACGACATGATCGTGGTCGAGCGGCAGCGGGCGGGCCGCCCGGGCCCCGCCGCGCCACATCTCACCCCCGAGACGCTCGAGGCCGCCCGGGCGCTGGCGCCGGGGGCGGATGTCTACGCGCTGGTGGCCCGCTGGCAGGCCTGGTGGGATGACACCGGCCGCCCGCGCCTCGGCAACCCCGACGCGGCCTTCCTCGGCTGGGTGAAGGGGCAGGGGAGAGGCTGATGCGGCGCGCACTTGTTTCGCTGCGAAACAAATGGCACGGAGCCTCCGCGCCGCAGCCGGTTTCGCAGGCCCACCCCCATCCCGCCGCAACTCCGGAGAGATCGCCCGTGCGCGTTGCCCTGTTCCATTTCCCCAAGACCGGCGGCACCTCGCTGCACCGGTTCCTGACGCCGCTGTTCGACGCCGCCGAGATCTGCCCCGAGCGCATCCGCAACTTCGATCGCTTCACGCCGGAGCAACTGGCGGGCTATTCCTATTTCTCGGCGCATATGGATTACGCCCGGCTGCAGATGATCCCCGGCCCGCTTTATACCATCACCGTCCTGCGCGAGCCCAAGGCGCGTGTGCTGTCGCTCTACCATTTCTGGCGCGCGCATTCGTGGGAGATCATCGAGGCGCGCAAACTGAAGGGGCCGCGGCTGGCCAAGGAGAAGGGGCTGCTGGCGTTCCTGCGCCACCGCGCTGACGGGCTGCCGCTCGACACTGACAACTTCTATGCCCGCAGCCTGCTCGGGCGGCACTGGAGCGGCCCGCGCGGCGAGCTGGTGCTGAGCGACGAAGAGGCGCTGCGGGTGTCGATGCGCAACCTGCTGACCATCGACACGATCGGCTTCACCGAGGACATGCCGGCCCTGTTCGGCCAGGTGTGCCGCAGGCTCGGCGTGGCGATGCCCGAGCAGATGCCCTGGGCGCTGTCGTCGCGGGGCTGGTCCGACAACCCCGATCTCGAGCCGGTGGAGCGCGAGGAGATCACCCCCGAGATCGACGCCGAGCTGGACCGGCTCACCCGGCTCGACCGGGTGATCTACGAGAATGCCCGGCGCATGTTCCCCGGCTGACCGACAGAAAGGCGCAAGGACATGAGCAAGGTGCTGGTGGTCTCCAATTGCGCCACGCCGGGTCTGGTGGCCGGGCTGCGGCTGCTCTGCCCGGGGCTCGAGGTCGAGGGCTACGAGATCGCCGAGGCCCGCGCGGACCCCGCCAAGCTGCGCCAGGACGCGGCGCGCAACGATCAGCTGGTGTTGCTGCCGGGGGTGGCCGAGCTGCTCGGTTCGCGGCTGGCGGCGCGCAAGCCCAGCGTCACCGTGCCAACCTTCTTCTTCTCGGGCTACCATCCCGACACGGTCTATCTCGAGGATGGTGCCGGGCAGCAGATCGTCAGCGACTATGGAGCCTATCACTCGCTGATCGGCTTTGCCGCCTGGCAGGCGGGCCTGTCGGAGGCCGAGACGGTGCGGCTCTACCGCGGCCCGGTCTACCAGGAGCTGGGCTATTTCGACGAGTGGGACCGGCAGAAGACGCTGCTGCTGTCGCGCTTCGCCGAGCAGGGGATCGATCTCACCGGGCCGTTTCTCGGCTGGCTGCGCGGCGGCTGCTTCATGTACACGATCAACCATCCGCAGGCGCGCTGCCTGCTTGATCTGGCGCGGCTTGTGGCGCGGCAGCTGGGGGCCGAGCCGCTGGCCTATGACATCGTCCCCCGCGACATGCTGGTGAGCGGCTCGGTATATCCCTGCTACCCCGAGATCGCCGAGGCCTGCGGCACGCAGGGCAGTCTGCTGTTCAAGATGAGCGGCAAGGATCGGCTGCTGGACCTGCCGCAGTTCCTGCGCCAGAGTTTCGCGTGTTACGCGGCGCGCGCGGCGGCCGGGCTGCGCCCGGCCCCGGCCTTCAGCGCCAAGCTGACGCGATTTGAGGAGCGGGTTCTGGGCCGCTTCGGGGCCTGAGGGAGAGATCCATGAGCAATCCCTATCACGGCGTGCCGGATCACCAGCTTTGGCGGCGGGCGGTGTCGCGGGTCGAGCCGCACCGGATCGACCCGGTGGTGGCGCCGGGGTTCCGCATCACCCCGGAGATGAAGCTGGCCACCGCCGGAAGCTGTTTTGCCCAGCATATTTCGCGGCGGATCTCAGAGCTCGGCTTTCGCTACTTCGTGCCGGAGGATGGTGCCGGCCTGACGCCACAGGAGCGCGCGGCGCGGCAGTTCGGGGTGTTCTCGGCGCGCTTCGGCAATCTCTACACGGTGCAGCAGCTTGGCCAGCTTTTCGACGAGTCGGTCGAGGGCAGGGGGCTGGCCGAGCCGCCCTGGCGGCGGCCCGACGGGCGCTACGTCGACCCCTATCGGCCGCAGGTCGAGCCGGCGGGCTATGACAGCCCCGAGGCGGTGGCGGCGGCGCGGCGCGATCATCTGGCGGCGGTGCGCGAGATGTTCCTCGGCGCCGACGTCTTCGTCTTCACCCTCGGACTGACCGAGGCCTGGCGGGTGCGCGCCGATGACAGCGTGCTGCCGCTGGCGCCGGGGGTGGTGGCCGGAAGCTTCGATCCCGAGCGGCACGCGTTTCACAATTTCAGCGCCGCCGAGACCGGCGCCGCCCTGGGCGACGTGCTGACCCGGCTGCGCGCGGTGAACCCGACCGTGCGGGTGCTGCTGACCGTCTCGCCGGTGCCGCTGATCGCCACCTACGAGCCGCGCCACGTGCTGACCTCGACCTGCTACAGCAAGGCGGTGCTGCGGGTTGCGGCGCAGGAGGCCTGCGACCGTTTCGACTTCGTCGACTACTTCCCGTCCTTCGAGATCATCACCGCCAGCGCCACCGGCGGGCTCTATTACGAGGCGGACCAGCGCGAGGTGAACCGGCTGGGCGTCGCCCATGCCATGCGCTGCTTCGTGGCGGCCTATACCGAGGGCGGCGCGGCAGAGCGCCCCCCGGGCCTGCCCGCGCCGAGCGATGCCGAGTGCCGCCGCGATGCCAGCGCCGCCGCCATCGTCTGCGACGAGGAGGCGATCGCCGAGGAGAGGGATGCGGCGCAGCCCTCCGGCACGCCGGGGCAGGGGGAGGGGGGCAACCGCACCGGGGGCAGACTCGCGGCGCTCCGGGCGCGTTTCAGGCGCGGCGCCTCCCGCCGGTGAGCGCGCCGGGCCTCGCATCTCGCGTGGCCGATGGCGCCCCTATGCCCAGCGGTCCTGCCAGCGCTTTCGCACCGATCGGCGGCAGCATATAGAAGACGCCAGCAGGATCCCGCAGGCGCCCGATGCCGGACCGGGGCCTGACCTATTGGAGACGATCGTGGTGAAGAGTGCAGAGGGATCCCGGACGAAGCGCCTGGAAAAACTGGCCGCGTCCCTTGGCGAAGATTCGGCCTCGCTTGCCAGCCTGTCCCTCGACCGGGCGGATTATATCGCTCTTGCCAACCTGCTTTGGGACAGGTTTCGCTACACCGAGGCCGAGCGCGTTCTCGTGCGGGCCTGCGAGACGCACTGCGATTTCGCGGAGGCGCGCCGCCTCTACGACCGGATCCGTGCCGACAGGGCGACGCTCTTCCAGCTCGAGGCCAAGCCCTGTTCCGAGCGGCGCATCCATCTCGACACCCTCAGCCGGGGGACGATCAAGACGCCGGACCTGGTCGATCTCCAGATCAGGGGCTGGGTGCGCCGCACCGAAGAGGAGGCCTCTTTGGTGGTGCAGGAGGCGGGCCGGCCCAGCCGGGTGGTCCCGCTGAAGCTGAACCGGCCCGATGTCGTTGCGCATTTCCGGAAGCAAGGTCTCGAGGATCAGCAGACCGCCTGCGGGTTCGTCTTCAAGGCCGACATCACGCGGGGGCTGACGATCGCCCTGCGCACCGGCGGCCACGACGCGCCGCTGCTCGAACTCGCGGCGGTGAAACTGCAGCAGGTGCTGGTCGGCAAGGACGACTGGCTGTTCCTGTGCGAAGACACCAACAAGTCCGAGGATCTGTTCACCGGTCGCAATCCGGTCACCCGGCAGGATGCCATGGGCTGGGCGCAGTTCGTGCAGGAGGCCGCCAAGGCCGTCGACGGGGCCGGGGCAAAATTCTGCATGACGATCTCGCCCTCGAAAGAGGATGTGTTCCCGGAGCTTCACCCCTTCGCGCCCGCCTCGGTCTCTCTCCTGGAGACGGTGAAGTCCGCCATGGTCCTGGCCGGCGCGCAGGCTGATGGGCACCCGGGCGCGGGGGTCGTCTGCCCGGTCGCGCGGCTGCGCACCACGCGGGCCAACTACATCAAGACCGACACCCACTGGAGCGACCGGGGGGCCTGGGTCTGCGTGCAGGACATTCTCGAGCAGTTCGATCTGGACCTCCCGGAGGGGTTTTCACCGAAATTTCGAAACGTGGAGGTGGTCGGGGATCTCGGATCGAAAATGCATCCGCCGCACAGCAGTGTGAAAAAGGACTGGGTGAGGCAGGGGCAACCCGCCTCGGTGGTCTTCGACAACAAGATCAATGCATCCGGCCATATTCAGATCTACGAGAATGGCGCCCCGTTGCGACCGGAAAGGGTCCTCCTGTTCGGCGGCAGCTCCAGCGAGGCCTTGGCCAAGGTGATGGCCGACATCTTCGCAAGGGTCGTGCGGATCAATTCGCCAGCCATCATGCCCGTCATGGACGTGGTGCGGGCCGAGCGCCCGGACATCGTCATCTGCCAGACCAGCGCAAGGTTCCTGAAACTTCCTGCGAAGGTCGTCGAGAGTGCCTCCGGGTCCGCATTGGCAAAGCTCAGGGAGGACCAGATGCCGGACGATTGGGTCCTGCCGTCGCCCAGCCCTTCCGGGCCACTGGACAGGGCCGCGCGGCGGATCCGCGGGCGGCTGGGACGCGCGCTCAGAGAGGTGCGGCGCGCGCGCGGGTAGAGCACGGCAGGACATCCCGCCGTGCTCGCAGTGTCTCTTAGACCAGGATCATCTCGTCGGACAGAGCGTCCAGCGTCTGGTCCTGCAGGGTGACCGTCACGTCCTGATCCATGAACACCAGATCGTCGCCGTCCTGCATCATCTTGGCGATGGCGTCGTCGGCGCTGTCGTAGCCGAAGGCGCTGAAGTCGAGCCTGTCCCAGCTTTCGAGATCGATCACGTCGTGGCTGCTGCCGGCGTCGGTGGAGAACACGAAGCGATCTGCCAGAAGGCCGCCGGACAGCGTGTTGTCGCCGCCGTTGCCCATCAGCACATCGTCGGGGCCCTGCTCCATGACCCACTCCTCGATGTCAGCTTGCATCGAGGCCCGGAACTCGGCGCTTTCGGAGAACCCGATCAGCACGTCGGAGCGGCTCATCACGCCGGTGTCGAGGCGCTCGGTCCAGTTCGCCAGCCCGGTCGCGTCCGCGTCACGCCCCAGCACGTTGTTGTAAAGCGCCTGCACATAGTCGCCGTTGCCCAGGTCTCCGTAATCGGCAGCAAACTCAGCGCTGCCCGTGAAGCCTGCGGCCACTTGCTTCAGCGTGAAGCTGTCGGTGACCAGCCGCTCCGTCCAGTTGTAGAAGCCGCCCGCATCGGCCTCGCGGTCAAAGGCGGCCTGGTAGAGGCGGATGACCTGCCCGGTGGCCATCTCGGCCGAACCGGGCGACATGAAGTCGCCGAAGATCATGTCGTTGCCGCCGCCGCCGCCGATATTGTCCGCGCCCTCGTTGCCGTAGAGCGTGTCATCGCCGCCGGCGCCGCGCAGGATGTCGTCGCCCATGCCGCCCGAGGCCCAGTCGGACATCATGCCGGTGGAGACATTCTCCAGCCCCTGATCGCCATCGGCCCAGCTGCCGGTGTGGATCTCGTCGTTGCCGGCGCCACCGTAGATCGTGTCGGCGCCATCGGCCCCGGCGTCGAAGCTCAGCCCAAGCGCGTCCGACACGCGGCTGTCGTCATCGCCGGTGATGATGTCGTCGCCGTCGCGGCCACGGATCATGTCATTGCCGGCGCCGCCCGCCAGACCGTTGTCATAATCGGACAGGCTCAGGCTGCCCGCGGCGCCATCGTCTGCGGCATCGGCCTGGTTGTCGTCCTCGACCCCGGCATCGACGAGGTCGTCATCGCCGCCGCCGTAGAGCACATCGCGGCCGCTGCCGCCCGAGAGCGTGTCATTGTCGGCGCCACCGTTCAGGCTGTCGTCGCCGCCTTCGCCGTTGATGACATCGTCACCGAGACCGGCATCATACATGTCATCGCTGTCGGTCAGAGTGGTGGTGGTGGAGGCGGTGGCGCGCTGCTCGTCGAACAGGGCCATGACCTCTTCAAGGCTGGCGCTCTCGATGTCGCCGGCCGCAGCGGGCAGGATGCCGGTGTAGCCGTTCTCGCCGCCGTCCACTTCGCCGCCAGTGCCTTCGCCGATGCCGTCAGGCACGTCGACGCCGTGCAGCACGATCTCGCGCAGGGGCAGCGGCATGATGTCATCGGCGGTGTAATCGGTCATCGACACCGGGCTGAAGAAGTTCTCGTCGTCGGTCAGGTCGTAGCTCTGCACGAAGGACAGCACGCCGTTTTCGTCCGCCATGGGCATGGCGCCATCCGAGGCCAGCGGCAGCAGCACGTCGCCGTACTGGCCGAGCCCCTCGATCACCTCGACCATGCCGTCGCGGTCGGCATCATCGGCCAGCGTCGGCGCGGTGGAGTCGATCGGATTGCCGTCTTCGTCGAAGAGGCCGTGAATGTGCTGCGCGTGGGCCTGGGAGGGGGTCAGCCCGGTGCCAGTGATCGCCACGTTGAGATAGGACGAGCCGTCCTCTTCGGTCTCCATCGCGAGAATGGCGGTGGCGTTCACGCCAGAGCTGTTCAACGCATTAAAATCGACGGTCCAATAGGCGTCCGCACGGGACAGGAATGTCTCGAAGGACGTGTAGGACGAAGCCAGATGGGCCATGTGTGATCTCCTCTGTCATCACTGGTCACATGGCGGAGTCACGGAAGGTGGAACGAAAGAGTTTCAGACCGGCTGGCCCTGATGGGGCCGCGGGGCTTTGCGCCTCGCGTTCAAGCATGGCTCGGCGCACCGTCTTTCGCCAGGATACCCACCAGACCAAATTTCTCGATTAGCGGATCCCAAAGACGGGAACTCTACAGAAACGTAGCCAAAACACTGCGTTTCCGTAGAGATGGCCGCCAGAACCCTATTTATAGTAATTACATAATATATATTATAAGATTATACTATTTGTAGCGGTGCGCGCTACCCTCAAGTGCGACTCCCATTAGAAAACAGTTGGTTATCTAATGGAGAGAGGCTGCCATGGGAGCGGTATACGCGCAACTGAGCGTCAAGGAACGTCTCCAGATCGAACGCTGGAAGCTGGCAAAGGTCCCCGTCCGGGAGATGGCGCGCGTGTTGCAGCGCTCGAAAGCCACCATCTATCGCGAGATCAAGCGGAACTGGTTCAGCGATGAGTGCCTGCCGGGCTATGACGGCTACTACGGCGCTGCGGGATCTCCGACCTGCCACGACCGATCATGCCCCCAAATGCTGATGGATTTCTGAGCATCTTCAGCATCCGTGATGTCCGCAACTCCTTCCCTACATGAAGATGTTCATTTTACAGCTTGGAGATCTTTTAAGGTTGCGGTTAACCTCTTCAGAGAACCTGAGGAGATTGAGATGTTTGACCCGACATCGCCTTTCATGGGCCAGGCAGATCCGCTTCAGCCCGCGCAGAAGACCAGTTTCGCTGAGGATCGGCTGAAGGTGGCTGTCCAGTCCTGCGAGCTCGCGCCCGGGTCCATCGCGACAGAAGCGCAGATTTCAGAACGGTTCGGGCTTGGCCGCGCGGCGGTGCGTGTAGCGCTGGCGCGGCTTTCGGCCATCGGGCTGGTGCATCCGATCCGGCGGGCCGGGTGGAAGGTGCTGCCGGTCACCGGTGCGCTGATCGGCGATGTGATCGCGGCGCGGCGGCAGGTAGAGCCCTCCCTTGCCGAGGCGCAGCCCGACGCGGCCGCGGTGGCGCGGATGGGTGAGCTGGCGGAGATGATCGAGGTGCTCGAGGGGCAGGCTGATGCTGCCACCCTCATCACGCGGCGCGCCTATGAGCGCGAGTTGCTCGACACGCTCTGCGATGCCGTGGGCAACCGCTTGTTAGCGCATTTTCTCGTTGGTCTGTGGGATCATTCCGAGCGCATCCTGCGCTTTCTCGAAACACCGGCCTCGCAGCCCTTGCCCGCCTGCCGGGCGCGCGAGCTGGCGGAGGCCGCGGCGGCCGGCAACGGGGCGCGCATCAACGCGCTGCGCATGGCCGACATCACCGCCTTTCAGGAATTTGCCGTTGCGGGCCTCATGCGGGACCGCACCGAGCTTGGCGTCACCCCCGATGCCCAAGACGCCGCGTACAACAACGGTCAGCCAAGGCCGGATGCAGGCGCAACTCCCGGACCGAAAACGCAAAATGTGTCCGGGGCCAAGTCCAACAAAGGAGTTTCCTCATGAATGCCAAGAAAGGGGCGGCGCGGTTCGCGCTGCCGATTGCCCTGTCGATAGGGATCGGGATGTCTGCGCTCTCTCCGGCGCTGGCTAAGGATCTGCTGACCGTGGATCTGGTGAACGAACCCTCCTCGCTCGATCCGCACCAGCAGTGGAATCCCGACAGCTACTACGTCTACCGCAACATCTTCGACAACATGGTCACCCGCGACGACGCGGGGGATATCGTGCCGCAGATCGCGACCGAGTGGGAGCAGGTGAGCGAGACCGAGATGGTCTTTACCATCCGCGATGACGTAGTGTTCCACGACAGCGAACCGCTGACGCCCGAAGACGTGGTCTTTACCGTCGAACGCATCACCGACCCCGAGTTCGGCTCGCCGCAGCTGGGCCAGTTCAACAAGATCACGGCGGCGGAGGTGACCGGCGCGAACGAGGTCACGCTGACCACCGACGGGGCCTATCCGGCGCTGCTGGCGCAGTTGGTGAAGCTGTCGATCGTGCCCGAGCACGTGGCCTCGACCATGACATCGGCCGAGTTCAACGAGGCGCCGGTGGGCTCGGGCCCCTACGTCTTCGAGGGCTGGGACCGCGGCGTCGCGGTGACCGTGTCGAAGAACGCCGACTACTGGGGCGACATGGGGCCCTTCGAGAGGGTCGTCTTCCGCGGCGTGCCCGATGCCTCGACCCGCGTGGCGGACCTGCGGTCGGGCAACGCCGACCTTGTGGTGACGCTGAACACCGACCTTGCCATGCAGCTGGAAAGCTCGGGCCGGGGCAAGGTGCTGACGGTTAACACCGAGCGCGTCGCCTATTTCCCGATGAACGCCAGTAAGCCGCCGCTCGACCAGGTCGACCTGCGCCGGGCCATCGGCTACGCCATCGACCGCGAGGCCATCGTCGACGGTCTTCTGGGCGGCTACCCACAGGTGGTGGACCAGATGCTGTCGCCGGCGCACTTCGGCTGGGCCGAGGACATCGAGGGCTTCGACTACGATCCCGAAAAGGCCCGCGAGCTGATCGCCGGTGTCGAGGGCGCGCAGACCGAGATGGAGCTGGCCACCTCGCCGGTCTACGACCAGCGCGTCGTGCAGGCGATCCAGCAGATGCTGACCGATGTGGGCCTGAACGTGTCGATCGAAAGCACCGACATGGCGACCTGGCTGCAGGATCAGCAAAGCGCGCAGGAGCAGGCGCCGATGCTGACCTTCTCGCGCTGGTCCTGCGCCTGCCAGGATCCCGACGGGATCATGTATCCGTTGCTGCATTCCTCCTCGAACTGGAGCCGCGTGGACGTGCCCGAGATCGACGCGCTGCTGGACGAGGCGCGCAGCGAGCTGGACGAGGAAACGCGTGCCGATCTCTATGCGCAGGTGAACCGCCTCGCGCTCGAGGGGGCGCATATCCTGCCGCTCTACCAGGCGGCGATCATCTATGGCGCCGCTGACGAACTGGAATGGCGGCCGACCTCGAACGAAAGCCTTTTCCTGAACCGCATGTCCTGGAGCGAATGACATGCCCCGGGGTCGCGCCAGCCGTGCGGCCCCGCTTTCCCAGAATGGCAAGGACAGGACAATGATCAGAACAACGCTCGCATGCGGCGTCGCCTTCGCCGCGCTTTTCGCAGCCGGCAGTGCGCTGGCGCAGGATTTCACCGTGAACTTGGTGAACGAGCCTTCAAGCCTCGATCCCCACATGCAGTGGAACCCCGACAGCTACTACGTCTACCGCAACGTCTTCGACAACGTGGTGACGCGCGACGACGCGGGCGAGATCATCCCGCAGATCGCGACGGCGTGGGAGCAGGTCTCGGAGACCGAGATGGTGCTGACCATCCGGGACGACGTGACCTTCCACGACGGCGAACCGCTGACCCCCGAGGACGTCGTCTTCTCGGTCGAGCGGATCACCAACCCCGACTTCGGCTCGCCGCAGCTGGGTCAGTTCAACTCGATCACCGGGGCCGAGGTCACGGGCGAGAACGAGGTCACGCTGACCACCGACGGGCCCTACCCGGTGCTGCTGGCGCAGCTGGTGAAGCTGTCGGTGGTGCCGCAGCACGTGGTCGAGGAGGTGGGCGACGAGGCCTTCAACGCGGTGCCCGTGGGGTCCGGCCCCTATGTCTTCGAGGACTGGGATCGCGGCGTCGCGGTGACGCTGTCGCGCAACGACGACTACTGGGGTGAGGCGGGGCCCTTCGAGACCGCCGAGTTCCTGGCGGTGCCCGATGCCTCGACCCGGGTGGCGAACCTGCGGGCCGGGACCGCGGACCTGATCGTGTCGCTCGACAGCGACCTGGCCATGCAGATCGAGACCGCTCAGGACGTGCAGGTGCTGCGCGCGCCGACCGAGCGCGTGGGCTTCATGGGGATGAACACCACGCGCCCGCCGCTCGATGATCCGCAGGTGCGGCGCGCCGTGGCCATGGCGGTGGACCGCGAGGGCATCGTGGCGGGCATCCTTGCGGGGGGCGAGCAGCAGGTGGGGCAGATGGCGACGCCGGCGCACTTCGGCTACGTTGAGGGCGTCAAGCCGATCCCCTACGATCCAGAGGCCGCCGCCGAGATCGTTGAGGAAACCGGCGCCGGCGGCACGCCGATGCAATTCGCCACCTCGCCGGTCTATGACCAGCGCATCGTGCAGGCGATCCAGCAGATGCTGAGCGAGGCGGGCTTCGACGTCGAGATCTCGATGACGGACATGAGTACATACCTGCAGAAGGCGCGAGCCCCCGAACAGACCGAACGGCCCTATTTCAGCTTCGGCCGCTGGTCCTGCGCCTGTCAGGACGTGGACGGCGTGCAGTTCCCGCTGCTGCATTCCTCTTCGAGCTGGAGCCGGGTGAACGATCCCGAGCTTGACGCGCTGCTGGAAACCGGCCGGTCGTCGCTGGACGAGGACGAGCGCCTCGCGGCCTATACCGAGGTGCAGTCGATCGTGCAGGAGAACGCCTACATCCTGCCGCTCTATCAGGCGGTGGCGATCTACGGGGCGGTCAGTGAACTGGGGTGGACGCCGACGGCGAACGAAAGCCTGTTCCTCAACCGCATGTCCTGGAGCGAATAAGAGCCGATGCCGGTTTTCCTTCTGCAACGGCTGGGACAGGCGCTGGTGGCGATCTTCGGCGTGATGACGCTGGTGTTCTTCATCCAGCGCCTGACCGGGGATCCCACCTACCTGCTGGTTCCCGAAACGGCGACGCAGGCGGATATCGAGGCCATGCGCCGGACGCTTGGCCTCGACCAGCCGCTCGTCGTGCAATACATGAATTACCTCTGGGACATGCTGCGGTTCGACTTCGGATCCTCCTATGTCCAGAACGTGCCCGTCACCGAGATCATCGCCTCGCGGCTGCCCTACACGCTGCAACTGGCCGCGGGCGCGCTGTTCGTCGCCTTCGTGATCGGCCTGCCCGTGGGGCTTGCCATGGCGATCTGGCGCAAGCATCGCGTCACCAACGTCCTGATGGGGATCGTGCTGGCGGCCCAGAGCATGCCGACCTTCTGGAGCGGCATCCTCATGATCATGGTGTTCGGCGTCTGGCTTGGTTGGCTGCCGCCCTCTGGGTCGGGCAGCTTCGCCCACCTGATCATGCCGTCGATCGCGCTCGGGCTGCTGTCGATGGCGACCTACGCCAGGATCGCGCGCAGCTCGATCCTTGACGAGCTGTCGCGGGATTACGTCCGCTCCGCCCGCGCGCGCGGGGTCGGCACCGGGCGGCTGGTGGGCAAGCACCTGATCCGCAACTCGCTGATCCCGGTGATTTCGATCAGCGCGCTGGAGATCTCGCAGCTTCTGGCCGGGGCGGTGATCGTGGAGACGGTCTTTGCCTGGCCCGGGCTTGGCCAGCTCACCGTGCAATCGGTGCAGTCGCGTGATTTCGTCGTGGTGCAGGGGATTGTCCTGCTGGGCGCCTTCGTGACGATCAGCGTGAACCTGCTGGCCGACATCTTCTACGGCGTGGTCGATCCGCGCATCCGCAAGGGAGGCCGGGCATGAGCGCGTTCACCGCCACATGGCGCCGCATGTTCTGGCCGAGAGCAGGCGGCGGGGTGCCCGTGGGTGTCTTTGTTGCCATCCTCGCCCTGATGGTGGTGGTTGCGATACTCGCGCCGCTGATCGCGCCCTATGACCCCAACACGCAGAACCTGCTGGGGCGGTTGAAGGCGCCGGGGACCGAGGCGCGGGGCACCTATTACCTGCTGGGCTCGGACGAGCTGGGCCGCGACCTGTTGAGCCGGGTGATCTACGGCGCGCGGGTCTCGCTTTCGGTCGCCTTCCTCTCGGTGATCCTGTCGGGGGCCGCAGGCATCACGCTGGGGATGCTTGCGGGCTATCACCGGGGCGGATGGGTCGAGGTGGTGGTGATGCGGCTGGTGGACATCTTCCTGTCGATCCCGGCGATCCTGCTGGCGATCATCATGGTCGCGGTGCTGGGCCCGGGCTTCGTGAACGTGGTCCTGGTCCTCGCCCTGACGCGCTGGCCGCGCTACGCCCGTGTGGCCTATGGCCAGACGCTTGCGGTCTCGAGCCAGCCCTACGTGCGCCTTGCCAAGGCGATGGGCGCGGGGCCGCTTTGGGTGCTGTTCCTGCACATCCTGCCTAACATCCTTGCCCCGCTTGCGGTGGTGGCGACGCTGGAATTCGGCCTGATGGTGCTGTTCGAGTCGGGGCTGTCGTTTCTCGGCCTGGGCGTGCAGCCGCCCACGGCGAGCTGGGGCGCGATGCTCAGTGTCGGGCGGAACTACGTTTCGAACGCCTGGTGGATCGCGACCTTCCCGGGGCTCTGCCTCTTTCTTCTCGTGCTGTCGGTTAACCTGATCGGCGACCGTCTCAGCGCATACCTCAACCCAAAGTCACGGTAAGTCATGGATTTCGGAACAGAATTTGAAGGCAAGCATGTCATCGTCACCGGCGCGCTCGGCGTGGTCGGGCGCTGGCTGGCGGAAGGGTTCGGCAAGGCCGGGGCCAAGCTCTGCCTGACCGACATGGACCAGGACGCGCTGGATGCCCTCGCGGCCGAGGTCGGGGCCGAGGGCAGCTTCGGCGCCCGCTGCGATTTGCGCGACGCCACGGCCATCGACGCGCTGGTGGCCGAGGTCGGCGCCCGCTGCGGCGCGGCCGATGTCCTCATCAACAACGCGGGCGTCTACCCCTCTGGCTTCTTGCTCGATACCGATGCGCAGGAATGGGATCGTATCCTCGACATCAACCTGCGCGCGGTTCATCTGATGACGCGCGGCATCGCCACCCAGATGATCCGGGCCGAGCGCCAGGGCAGCGTGATCAACATCTCTTCGGGCGCCGCGCGCAAGATGCGCCTGACCGCCGCGGCCTATTCGCTGTCCAAGACCGCCCTGGACCGGCTGACCAAGGGCTACGGGCTGGAACTGGCGCGCTACGGCATCCGGGTCAACGCGCTGGAGCCGGGCTTTGCCGCGGGCTCCACGGCCAGCCCGCTGCCCGAGGAACACGTCAAGCGCGTCACCGCCTCGATGCCGCTGGGCCGGGCCTCGTCCGCGGACGACGTGGTGCCCGCCGCCATGTATCTGGCCAGCGAGGCCGCCAGCTTCGTGACCGGCGCGACGCTGACGGTCGATGGCGGCAATTCGATCGGTTCGATGGACGTTTACCAAGACAAGAAGGCCCCGCTATGAGCACCCTTGACCTGCCCGCCCCCTATCCATGGCCCGAGAGCAAGACCTCGGCTTTCTGTTTCTCCATGGACGTGGACGCGCATTCGCCGTGGATGTGGAACAACCGCCATGAGGTGCCGCAGCTGCTGAGCCACCTCGAACAGCGCAACTTCGGTCCGCGCGTCGGCATCCGGCGGATCGCGGCGATCCTGAAGGATCTTGGCGTGAAAGGCAGCTTCTACGTGCCGGGTGCGGTGGCCGAGGCGCATCCCTGGATGCTGCCCGCGCTGGTCGACGCCGGCCACGAGGTTGGTCTGCATGGCTATTTCCACGAGCTTGTGGCGCAAGTCTCGGACGAGGAATTCTCGCGCGTGCTCGAGTCGTCGCTGGAGATCTTCCAGCGCCAGATCGGCGAGAAACCCAAGGGGTTCCGCTCGCCCGCGTGGGAGATGACGCCGCACATGCTGGCCGAGGTGAAGCGCCACGGCTTCTACGACAGCTCGCTGATGGGGCTGGACACGCCGCACAGCGTGGACGGCGTGGTGGAGGTGCCGGTCAACTGGGGCACGGATGACGCGATGTTCTTCAAGTTCCTCGGCGCGGGCGACAGCGCGCCGCGCAGCACCGCCGAGATCCTCGGGATGTGGTCCGACGAGCTTGATGCCAGTCATCGCTTCGGCTCGCTCTTCATGCTGACCGTGCATGACTGGATCTCGGGCCGGGGCGCCCGCCCGGTGATGCTGGAAAGCCTGCTGGAGAAGGTCCTGGCCAAGGGCGATGTCTGGGTGGCCACGGTGGCCGAGGTCGCCGCGCATCACGCGGCCCACGCGATGGACCGGGACCGGATCACCTCGCACATTCCCGAAACCCTGTTGGAGCATCCGGCATGGACAAGGACATGAGCGGGCGCGCCGCAGAGACCTGGAGGGTGAGCAAGACGCAGACCGAAAGCGCGGGCGGGGTGATTGCCGCACAGCATTTCGAGGCCGCCGCCGCTGGTGCCAAGGTGCTGGAAGAGGGCGGCAACGCGATGGACGCCGCCGTGGTGGCGGCGCTGGTGCTGTCGATCGTCGAGCCGTGGCTCAGCGGGATCGGCGGCGGCGGGCTGCTGTTGTGGGGGCCGGGCGATGGCGGGGTGATCGACACGCTCGACTTCAACGTGCGGGCCAGCCGCAACATGGACCGGTCGCAATATCCCCTGGCTGGGGGGCGAGACGGAGACTGGTTCGACTGGCCCTCGGTCGAGGACGACCGCAACCTGATCGGCTACCCCTCGATCTGCGTGCCGGGCGCCATCGCGGGTTTCGCGGCCGCACTCGAGAAGCACGGCACGATCTCGTGGGAGGCGGCGCTGGCCCCGGCCATCGAGATCGCCGAACGCGGGATGCTGATCGACTGGTTCACGTCTCTGTGCCTTGCGGTGGATGCTCAGGGGCTGGCGCGGTTTCCGGCTACGGCGAAGCTCTTTCTGGACAATGGCCGCCCGCGACGGGTGCCGAACGGCGCCCAGGTCGACTATCTTCCGATGCCGGCCAAGGCCGCGACGCTGCGGCGGCTGGCGGCTGCGGGGGCACGGGATTTCTACGAGGGCGAGGTGGCGCGCAGCCTTGTGGCGGACTTGCAGGCTGGCGGCTCCGTCATCGACGCGCAGGACATGGCCGACTTTCAGCCGTGCTGGGCCGAGGCCCGCACCGGGCAGTATCGCGGCACCGACGTGTCGGTGGTGCCGGGCCTCGGCGGCGGACCCAGCCTGCTGGACACCCTGCGGCGGATCGAGGCGCAGCTTGCGCCCGGGGCCTCCGAGGCCGAGGCGGCGGCGATCTATGCCGGGGCGATCCGGGACACCTACGAAGACCGGCTGAAGACCATGGGCCATGCCGGCGCGCAGGGCGATTGCACCAGCCATGTTTCGGTTGTGGATGCGCAGGGCAACATGGTTTCGCTGACCAACACGCTTCTGTCGCGCTTCGGATCGAAGGTGACGCTGCCCGGCACCGGGATCCTGATGAACAACGGCATGATGTGGTTCGACCCGCGCGCGGGCATGCCCAACAGCATCACCCCGGCGGCCCGGCCACTGGCCAACATGAGCCCGGCGATCCTGAGCCGCGATGGCCGCCCCGCCATGGCGATCGGCGCGGCCGGCGGGCGGCAGATCTTTCCCTGCATCGCCCAGCTCATCAGCTATGTGCTGGACCGCGGCATGTCGCTGGAGGAGGCGTTTCATGCGCCGCGGATCGACGGCTCCGGCCCCACCATCGTGGTGGACGCCGCCGCCGCGCCCGATTTGGCGGCGGAGGTCAGCCGGACCTATCCGGTCGAGATCCGGGCCAATTCGCTGCACCCCGTTCTCTTTGCCATCCCCTCTGCCGTGGCGCGCAGGGACGGGCTGAACGCGGGCATGGCACACCCGGTGAACCCGTGGACGGCCAGCGCCGCGGAAGGGGGGCGCCGTGACTGAGGCACAGACGCTGGAGATCCGCGACCTGAGCATCGGGGTCGGCGACCATTCGGTTGTGGATGGTGTCGACATCGCGATCGGGCAGGGTGAGATCGTGGCGCTTGTCGGGGAAAGCGGGTCGGGCAAGAGCCTGACGGCGCTGTCGATCATGGGGCTGTTGTCGGGCTCGGTCCGCCAGACCGGCGGGACGGCGATGCTGGAAGGCGAGACGCTCGATCTTGCGAACGACAGGGCGATGCAGAAGCTGCGCGGCACCTCCCTGTCGATGATCTTTCAGGAGCCCGTCGCCTCGCTCAACCCGCTGCTGAGCGTCGGGGCGCAGGTGGCCGAGAGCCTGATCGTGCATGGCCGCGCCACCAAGGCCGATGCGTGGGAAAGGGCGGTCGAGATGTTGCGCGATGTGGGCATTCCGGCCCCCGAACAGCGCGCGCGGCAATTGCCTTCGGAGCTGTCGGGCGGGATGTGCCAGCGCGTGATGATCGCCTCGGCCCTGATCGCGGAGCCGCGATTGCTGATCGCGGACGAACCCACCACCGCGCTCGACGTGACGATCCAGGCGCAGATCCTGCACCTGATGCGGCGCCTGCGGGACGAGACGGACACCTCGGTCCTGATCATCACTCACGATATGGGGGTCGTCGCCTCGGTCGCGGACCGGGTCTGCGTGATGTACGGCGGCCGGATCGTGGAACAGGCCGAGGTGCATGAACTTTTCGCCGCGCCCCGGCATCCCTACACGAAGCTCCTGCTGGCGACGATCCCGCGCATGGACGGGGCGCGGAAGACGGAGCTTTTCTCGATTAGCGGCATGGTGCCCGACGTCTCGGCTTGGCCCGAGGGGTGCCGGTTCCGCACCCGTTGCCCGCTGGCCTCGGATCAATGCGCCACCAGACCGCCGCTGGAGCCGGTCGGTCAGGGCAACCGGCATGTCACCGCCTGCTGGCATTTCGACAAGGTGGAGAGCCTGATATGAGTAAACCGCTTCTTTCGGTGAAAGGCCTCAGGGTCCATTTCCCGGTCGCCACCGGAAAGCTCTTCGTCGAGAAGCCGGTTGTCCGCGCTGTCGACGGGGTCGACTTCACCCTCAGCGGAGGCGAGACGCTGGGCATCGTGGGCGAATCCGGCTGCGGCAAGTCCACCACCGGCAACGCAATCCTCGGGCTCGCGCCGGTGAGCGAGGGCGAGATTCTTTTCGATGGCCGGAACGTCGCGGCGCTGACGGGACGGGAGCGGCAGGCGCTGTGGCGCGACCTACAGGTCGTGTTTCAGGATCCGGTCTCGGCGCTCGACCCCAAGCGCACCATCGGCCAGTCTATCGCCGAGCCGCTGGCGATCCACGGGGTCGGCAAGGCGGATCGCCGCGCGCGGGTGGACGAGTTGATGGAACTCGTGGGACTGCGCCCCGGTCAGCGTGACCGGTTCCCGAACGAGCTGTCTGGCGGACAGCGTCAGCGCGTCGTGATCGCCCGCGCCCTGGCGCTGGAGCCGCGCGTGGTGATCTGCGACGAGGCGGTCTCGGCCCTCGACGTTTCGATCCAAAGCCAGGTGCTGAACCTGCTGCTGCGGCTGCAACGGGAGCTTGGCCTGTCCTACCTCTTCATCAGCCACGACCTAAGCGTGGTCCGCCACATCGCCGACCGGATCGCGGTGATGTACCTCGGCACAGTGGTCGAAGAGGCGCCGACCGATACGCTGTTTGCCCGCCCGCTGCACCCCTATACCGAGGCGCTGCTGAGCGCGGTGCCGATCCCCAATCCTGTGGCCGAACGTGCCAAGACCGGACGGCCGCTTCAGGGGGATGTGCCGAACCCCATGGAGATGCCCGCCGGCTGCCCCTTCATCACCCGCTGTCCCCTGCGCGAGGCCGGATGCGACGTGATCCGTCCGGCGCCGGTCGAGGTCGCGTCCGGTCACCGGCTGGCCTGCCATGTGCGGGAGCGCGAGATCACGGGCGCCTCGGCGCTTGCTACCTTAAAATGAGCGGCAGACCTGCCGCCCCCGACCAGAAGGACCCAACCGCATGAGTGTCATTCCCCGGATCGAGACTTTCGCAGATGAGCTCACCGAGATCCGTCACGATCTGCACGCCCACCCGGAGCTCGGCTTCGAGGAAACCCGCACCGCGGGTATCGTGGCTGAGAAGCTGCGCGCTTACGGCTTGGACGAAGTATACGAGGGCCTTGGGGGCACCGGCGTTGTCGGCGTGCTGAAGGGCAAGGGGGGCAGCAACCGCTGCGTCGGCCTGCGCGCCGACATGGACGCGCTGCCGATCACCGAAACATCCGGCGTGGCCTTTGCATCGACCAATGCAGGCAAGATGCACGCCTGCGGCCATGATGGGCACACCACCATGTTGCTCGGTGCCGCGCGTTACCTGGCCGAGGCGCGCAATTTCGACGGCACCGTGAACTTCATCTTCCAACCGGCCGAGGAAGGTCTCGGCGGCGCGCGCCGGATGATCGCCGAGGGGCTCTTCGAGCGGTTCCCCTGCAATGAGCTTTACGGGATGCACAACAACCCCAACTTGGAGCCGGGCGCGGTGAGCGTGACCCCCGGTCCGGCTATGGCCGGGGCGAGCTTCTTCGACATCACTATCAAGGGAACCGGCAGCCACGCGGCGATGCCGCAGGAATCGCGCGACCCGATCGTCATCGGCGCACAGCTGGTGCAGCAGCTTCAAACGGTGGTCAGCCGCAACACGCCGCCGCTGAAGCCGGTAGTGCTTTCGATTACCACCTTCAACGCGGGCTCAGCCTACAACGTGGTGCCGGATGGGGCGGTTATCACGGGCACGATCCGCTATTTCCACGACGATGTGATCGAAATGGCCGAGGCGCGGATGCGCGAGCTTTGCGCCGGTGTCGCGGCGGGTTTCGGGGTAGAGATCGAGGTTGATCTGCGCAACGTCTTCGACGTGTTGCAGAACGATCAGGACCTTTCAGCGGCTTATATCGAGGCGGCGAGCGAAATCGTCGGTGCCGAGAACACCACGCTTCAGGCCGACCCGATGACCGGCTCCGAGGATTTTGCCGATATGCTCAAGATCGTGCCCGGCGCCTATTGCATGGTGGGCCACGCCGGAAATCTGCCGCTGCACAACCCGGCCTTCGTGTTCGATGACGCCATCCTGCCGGTCGGGGCGTCCATCTACGCCCGTATCGTGGAGACGCGCCTGGAGGCCTGACGGCCCTGCTATGGCAAGCGGCACAGCCATTGGCGACGATCACCGCCGATGGCTGTATAGTCTGACCTGCGGATGAATGGACTGGAAAAGGTAACGCAGTTCGGGTGCCCCACGGCTTCGGCACGGGAACGGCGGAAAATGCGCAATCCTCGGCAATTAAGAGGCAAGGCGATGCTCGATCACAGAGAGATGTTCCGAAAACTGCCACAAATTTTCGCGACCTGTTGATGCCGAGGGACATCTATACCCGCGGCTCGACCGAAGGCGAGATCGTCGCCGACTTCGACGGCGAGCACGGCTGGCACTGGTGCAGCCAAGACGTGTGTGGAGGTCCTCCTGTTTGGCAAGCAATATCTCCGGTTCGTCGGCGGGGTCTTCGATCTGCGTAAACACCAACCGGGCTCCGGTCGTGGCTGGATGAAAGACCCATGGCACGTCACGGCCGTGGGATTGGTGGTCATGAGCGCGCGCGAGTTTAGCCAGAGGCGCGCCGTGGCTGCAGCCTCTCCCGCGCCCTTCGGACCTTGCGGCCTTCGGCCGCTCTCCCTGAAGAAGAGATAGGTATAGTTAAGTATGGGGAGGTAACGACGAGGAGGGCGTCGTTACGCGTCCTGTAACATGTAAGATATTAATTTATATATATTATATTTATTTCGTAACAGCGTAACGGGTGTAATGCCGATCATGTATGGAGACCGCTGAGTTTTCTGACCAGTCTCCCCTTCCTGTCCATTGGACAGTTGGACTGTATTGATATTGATGCCTTTTTTCAAAGCGCTCCCGATGGACAGCCAGTGCCGCCCTGCCGGACATGAATCGTCCGCGGCGGGATTATGTGGATAACCGACAGCCTTTGGTTGAGATGTCAGACCCCATGTCCGACATTCAGGTCAGTAGACTGATCGGACGCCCCCATGACCCAGACCCTCTCCCCGCAATCGACCACCGCCCGCGTGTCGCATGCGGACCTCTCCCCCGCCGACTTCTTCCTCCATGAACTGCGCAGGCAGATGCCGCGCTCCTATATACTGGCAAATGGAAATATCCATCTCTGCGACCGGAGCGGCAAACCGGGCATGCCGGTCTGCTCGCCCCTTCAGGTGAGTGCGCTGGTCCGTGATGACAACGGTCAAGGCTGGTCTCGCCTGATTCAGGTGCTGACACCTGACCGGCGCGTGATCGACTGCGTCGTGCCCCACACGGAGGTGGAGGCCAGACCAAATGATGCGATCGCACGGCTCGCCGATTGCGGGTTGCAGATTCAGGGCGACCGCTATCTGTTCCTCCAGTTTCTCAAGTCCTGGCGGCCCACACAGTATGCCCTGCGCCTTCCACAGGTCGGGTGGACCCCGGACAGGACAGCCTTCGCACTTGCCGACGGCCGCGTCATCGCGCCGGTGCCGAGGGGTGAGACGGTGATCTACACAGGCACAGCCGACCGCACCACCAGCGGTTGCTTCGAAGATTGGCAGTCAGGCATGGCGGCACTTGCCTTAGGCAACCCCTACCTGCTCTTCGGCATCAGCCTCGCGCTCAGCGGACCCTTCCTCGGACTGACCCATCGGACGGGAGCGATTTTCCATCTCTACGGCGAGAACTCGGTTGGCAAGACGAAGGCGCTCCTGGCCGGCAATACAGTCTGGCCCTCCGCTGGAACGGAGGTGACATGGCGAACAACGAGCGCGGGCCTGGAGGGGCAGTTGGCCCAGGCGAACGACACCTTCCTCGGGCTTGATGAATTGCCCGGCGAGCCCCATCCCTCCTTCGGAGATGACATCTATGCGGCGGCAAATGGGGCTGGCAAGAACCGCGCCACGGTGACCGGCCGATCGCAGGTACGTCAGCAATGGCGGGCTCCGGTCCTGTCGACCGGTGAGGCCCCTGTGCGCCAGGTTCTGCGGGATCTGGGCTTGCCCCTGCGCGGCGGCCAGGCCGTCCGGATGATCGACATCCCCGTCATGGGCATGGCGCATGGCGCCTTCGACGACCTCCACGGGCACGCAACGTCGAAGGCCTTCTCCCGCAAGATCGAAAGCATCGCGCCGAGGGACTGTGGTCATGCCGGGGCCGCCCTGGTCCACGAGCTTATTCTGTCGAGCCAGGACCAGTCGATCCGGACCGCCACCGAAACCCTGCACGAGATCGAGCTTGCCAAGCTGTGCCACCAGCTTGGTCTCGACCCCCAGACCGCCCGCAACGAGACCCTGCGGGTGTTGGACCGGTTCGCGCTTGTCGCAGTGGCCGGTGAGTTCGCCAGCCAGCGTCAGATCACGGGTTGGCCCGCAGGAACAGCGTCTGAGGCGGTCATGGACATGGCCGTCAAATGGTTCGAACATAGCGGGGCGGACAAGCCGACAGAGCAGAACTCAGCCATCGAGCGCACGCGGGACTATTTGCTGCAGTACGGAGACAGCCGCTTCGGTCTGCTCCGTCAGGCCGCAGATGACCCCGTCGAAGCACCTGCGGCGCGGAGCCATGAAGCGGCGGGATATCGGGATGATGATTACTTCTACATGCTGAAGCCAACATTCGACACAATTCATCGGGGTCAAGAGGCCTCGCGCGCAGCGGAAAAGCTGGAAGCCGCGGGCTACCTGGAGCCGGGCGGAGAGCGAAACAGCCGCCAGTTCGCGCTCTCCGGCGTGCGGAAGCAACGTATCCGGGTCTATCGGATCCGGGCCGAGATCCTCAGCGCCTGAACGGTGGCTGCGGAGGATCGATTTTATTCCACTGCGACCCGAGCTTGCGCAGACCTCCAGCAAGGCCCGATAATATGGATCAACCTGGCTGATCCCATATTATCGGGCCTGATAAACCCGGAAAGGTCCGTTCCGCGGCCGCTACAGGGCCGGAATGATCGCCACCGCCCCGGCGATCACGATCAGCAGGACAACGTTGCTGATCAGCAGGAGAGAGAGCTCCTGCAGCCCCAACCCGCCGGTTCCGACGACGAGCAGTGACAGGAGACGTGTCACGCACTCCAAGCGAGCAGCGCCAAGGCGTCCGCATCCTGGTGGCGACGAAGCCGGTAGACTTCTGCAAGGGACATGATGGCCTGGCCGCCCTCGTGCAGGCGACCCTGGCCGAGGATCCGTTCACCGGGACGGTCTTTGTCTTCCGGGCGAAGCGCGCGGACCGGATGAAGATCCTGTTCTGGGAACCGCTCTCGCAGGCAATGGACGCCGCGGTTACTCCTCGTTTGTCATCTCCGCGGCCCGCACCGGCGCTGGGGATCAAGCCATTTCACAAGACAGAAAACCGGCGGCCTCTCACGGCGCCGCCGGATCCTTGCCTGTCGCGGGATGCGCGGCCCCGCTCAGTACGCGTAGCGCTTGTCCAGCTCGTCGAAGAGGTCCTTGCGGACCACGCGCTGGCGCTCGAGGAAGCCCGCCAGCGGGCCGCTCTCGTCCATCTGGCCTTGGTCCCGCAGCTGGGTGAGCGCGGTCTGCATGCCGTGAAGTGCCGACTGCAGCGCCACGTTGGCGTATAGCACGAGCGAAAAGCCCATCTCGCTGAGCTCATCGACCGAGAGGATGGGGGTCTTGCCACCCACCACGAGGTTGACCAGCTGCGGCGTGCCCGCCAGCGTCGCCGGAATGGCGCGCAGATCCTCCACGGTCTGCGGCGCCTCGACGAACGTGATGTCGGCGCCATCCTCGACGAAGGCCGCTGCCCGGTCGAGCGCCTCGGACATGCCGTCGGTGGCAGCGGCATCGGTGCGGGCGACAATCAGGGTGTTCTCGTCCTGACGCGCGTCCACCGCCGCCTTGATGCGCGATCTGGCCTCCGCCAGCGGCACGACGTCCTTGCCGGAGAAATGGCCGCAGCGCTTGGGCGTCTTCTGATCCTCGAGCTGGATCGCCGAGGCCCCGGCCCGTTCGAGCGTGCGGATGGTGTGGCGCACGTTCAGCCCGTTGCCGAACCCATTGTCCGCGTCCACCACGATGGGCAACTCGGTTGCATCACGGATGGCTGCGGTGTGCTGGGCGATCTCGGGCAGGGAGACGAAGGCCAGGTCGGGCATCCCGAGATAGGTGTTCGTCAGGCCTGCGCCGGTCAGGTAAACCGCCTCGAAGCCGATATCCTCGATGACCCGCGCCGACAGGGCATTTGCAGCACCGGGCAGCAGCAGCGCGCCGCCGCTCGCGATGCGATCCCTGAACCGCTTGTTGATGACGTGATTCAGCATGGGGAGCCTCTCTTTCTCAATCTCTGTCTCAAGCCGGATGCATCCCGGGCGCGGCCGCGCGCGGCGCGTAGACACGTCCGTCCATCAGGCGGCGCTGGGTGCGCAGGATGCGCGCGGCGGTGATGTCGCCAGTGGCCGGATCGCGGGTCGCCCCCACCGACACGATGCCCGAGGGCGTGCCGATGCGCAGGGTCTGCGGATCGCTGCCCGCGGTGAGCTGGCGCTGCACGACCGATCCCTTGAGCGCGGCGGCACAGGCCAGGGCAAGGGCGCCGGTGACCGGCACCGCGCGGTGCGCCTGCCCGGCCGAGATCATGCGGATCTGCATGTCGTGGCTGTCCGGCGCATGCCCGGCCTGTGACAGATCCGCGTAGGCCGCGGGTTTGCCGACCATGGCGACCTTGGGCGTTGCGATCCGCGCCCGCGCCGCCGGAAGATCGGCCGTCAGCCCCATGGCGACCGACGCCAGGCATCGGATCTCCTCGAGGCGCGCCATCAAGCCGGTGTCGGAATCGATGTCTTCGGGGTGGCTGCGGGTGTCCCCCGCGACCTGAGCCGCCTCGACGAAGACCGCGGGCACCGCCGCGTCGATCATGGTCACCTCGACGTCACGCCCGTCGGAGAGCACCAGCCGGTCCACCGCCTGTCCGCTGGGCAGCGCGCCGTGGCCGGTGGTGTCGGTCGGATCGAGGAAATCGAGCGCCACCGGCGCGCCGGTGCCCTCGACACCGGGAATGGCCAGCGTGCCCGAGACCTCGGCGACACCGTCCGTCACCGGAAAGCGCGCGGCGATGACCTTGCCGGAATTGGTGTTGTGGATGCGCACCAGCGCCTCGCCGTCGCGCGGGCCGGGCACCAGGCCCTCGTCATAGGCGAAGGGGCCCATGGCCGAGCTCATGTTGCCGCAGTTGCCGGAGAAATCGACGCTGTCATCGACCACGCCGACCTGGGCGAACGTGTAGTCGATGTCGGCATCGGGGCGGGTCGCGGGGCCGACGATGCAGATCTTCGACAGCGACGAGATGCCCCCGCCCATACCGTCGAGCTGCCGTTTGTTGGGATCGGGAGACCCCAGCATCGCGGCGAAGAGAGCCGGCCAGAGGGTCTCGTCCTCCGGCAGGTCGCGACGGTGCAGCACAAGGGCCTTGGACGTGCCGCCGCGCATGAAGGCGGCGGGAACGGCGATCTGACTCACGTTTCTTGCTCCTCGGGAGTTGCGGCAAGCTGCGCCTCGAGCGCGTCCCAGCTTGCCCGGATGTGGCGCCGCATCAGCAGCGCTGCCACCTCGCCGTCGCCGCAGGCGATGGCCTCGGCGATGCGGCGGTGTTCCAGCAGCGCAGCCTGACCGCGTCCGGTGACATTGCGGTGCTTCACCCGCAGCAGCGCCAGCTGCGGATAGAGCTCGCGGGTGAGATATCGCAGGATGATCGGATTTCCCGCGAGCCGCGCGATCACCATGTGGAAATCGCGGTCCCCGGGGGGCTGCAGGTAGGCCCCCTGCGGGTGGGCCGAAACCTCGTCCGCATGCAGCCCCAGCAGGCGGTTCAGCTCCTCCCCGGTGGCGGCATCGGCGCTCATCGCAGCCAGCCGCGCGGCCTCGGCCTCGAGCGCGGCGCGCACCTCGTAGAGCGCGCGGGCATCGGCATGGTTCAGCACCCGCACGCGCGCACCGCTGTTCGGCACGATCGAGACGAGCCCCGACTCGGACAGCTGGTTCAGCGCCGCGCGCACCGGCCCGCGGCTCACCGCGAAACGGTCCGCCAGCGCGACCTCACCCAGGCGCGCGCCCGGCAGCAACATTCCGGACAGGATTTCGGTCTGCAGCGCCGAGGCGATCTTCTCGGCGGCCGCCCCGCGTGCCTCATCCGTTTTTGTTGACAATATATGAGACCCCCCTCCGGTCGAAAGCGAGAACTGTGAGCGTATAGTCGAGAACTTAGGCACTAATGGCCATATAAACATAGAGCTTGTCAATTGGATTTGCCGCCTTGACAGCGCAGCCTTGGCAAGACTAACTCTGTCACGTTGATCATGTTGTAATACAATTATGGTCTCCGCAGACATCTGAGACATGAGGGGAGGACTCAATGAATCTCACCAAACGCGCTTTTTCCGTCGCGACCCTGGCCGCAGCGCTGACCGCTGCCGTCTCGCCGCTCGCGGTGTCGGCCGCCGAGAACTGGCCGCCGCGCCAGATCACATTCGTGGTGGCCTTGGGGCCGGGCGGCTCGGCCGACCGCACCGCGCGCGCTCTGGCGCAGCGCCTCCAGGAAGAGCTCGACACCCCGATCTCGGTGATCAACCAGGAGGGCGGCGGCGGCCACGTCGGGCACACCTACTTCATGAACATGCCCGATGACGGCAGCTACTTCCTCGCGACGTCGATCCACCCCTATATCTCGAACGCGATCCTCAACTATGACGCGGAGTATGCGCTCGAGGATTTCGCCTTCATCAACGGCCAGTGGAACGACTTCGACATCTTCGCGGTGAATGCCGAGACACCTTACGAGTCGCTGGCCGACTTCATGGCGGCCGCCAAGGAGACGCCGGGCGAACTGAGCGTGTCCGTGGTTCCCAACTCTTCGGGAGCGATCAACCTCAGCCTCGCGCTCGAGGCGTTCGGGCTGTCCGAGGATGACGTCAACGTGGTGACCTACGAATCCGGCGGCGCGGCCCGGACCGCCGTGGCCGGTGGCCAGGTCGACATGACGGTGCTTGCCGCCGATGGCACGCTCTCCATTGCAGAGTATGTCCGCCCCCTCGCCTATGCCGCAGACGAGCGTTCGGACGACTGGGACGCACCGACGCTCGACGAGGCGCTGGTTGACGCGGGCCACGAGCCGGTGACCACCCTGGCAGGCTCGATGCGCGGGCTGGCGGCCCATGCCACCTTCAAGGAAAACCACCCCGAAGCCTTCCAGGAACTGGTCGACGCCTACCAGGCGGTGATGATGGACGAAGAGTTCGTCGCCAGCCTCGAGGCGCAGGACATGGGCGCCGAGTGGCTTGGCCCGGAGCGGACCACCGAGATCATCATGTCCAACTACGAGATCCTCAAGCGTTTCGCGGACGAGTGACGCCAGCAGGAACGACCGGGCGGGGGCGCGCAGGCGCCCCTGTCCACAAGGCGACGGCCCGCTCCGTGGCCGGGCATCGCGGCTCGCCCGCGATCAGGACACAGGCAGATTAAACCGCAGGAGGTCACGAGGTGACAGGCAAGTTTCAGGCCACCCACGCCGCGCTGATCGGCATCATCATGGCCGTGTCCGGATTCATCACCTGGAGCGCGGTCGAGGCGCGGCCCAGCATGAACAACCTGATCGTCGTCGCACCTGTGGCGGGGGTCATCGCGCTGCTCTGCGTGGTGCTGATCCTCTCGTCGGTGGTGACACCCAAAGCCGGCACGGATGGCGACGAGGCGCAGCCCGTCCCCGCGGCCGGCCTCTGGGGCGATATCCTGCTGCTCGCGGGGTTCGCCGTGTTCTGCTACGCCCTGACCCATGTCGGCTTTGACATTGCCACCTTCGTCTTCGTCTGGGGCGGTGTGGTGATGAGCGGGGGCAAGGGGTGGTGGCAACCGCCGCTCTTCGCCGCGATCTTCACGGCTCTGCTCGTCTACGGGTTCGGCAGCCTCTTCCCCTACCCCATGCTGACGCTGGTGCTCTGAGATGATCGACCAATTTGCCCTGTCGCAGGCCGTGGACCTGCTGTTCTCCAGCTACACGCCCTGGCTCTGGGTCATTCCCGGCCTGCTGATCGGCCTCGTCTTCGGCTCGATCCCGGGGCTGCAGATATCGATGGCCATGGCCGTCTTCCTGCCGGTCACCTTCGGCATGGATTTCCTGCAGGCCATGCTGTTTCTCACCTCGATCTTCACCGGCGGCGCCTACGGGGGCGGGGTGACGGCGATCCTGATGAACATCCCCGGCTCGTCCTCGTCCATCGCCACCGCCTTCGACGGGTATCCCATGGCGCGCGAGGGCAAGCACAACGAGGCGCTCGGTCTCGGGCTTGCCGCCTCGGTGGTGGGGGCCTTCGTCGGCTACCTGCTGCTGATGCTGCTGATCCAGCCGCTCGCTGCCTTCGTGCTCAAGATCGGCCCGCTCGAGATGGTCGTGGTCGTGCTCTGGGGGCTGACGCTGATCGCCACCCTGAACGACAGCAGGGTCTCCAAGGGCCTGCTGGCCGGGTTCTTCGGCCTGATGCTGAGCCAGATCGGCATGTCGACCACCGGCGTCATGCGCACCTCGGTGGGCATGCCCTACCTCATCGACGGCCTTCCCGTGGTGCCCGCGATGATCGGCATCTTCGCCGCCTCCGAGCTGCTGCGCCTGCGCGGCGAAACCTACCTGGTGCGTGACGATGCGCAACGCGACATCTCGTTCGGGCGGATCCTGAAGGGGGCGGGCGAAACCTTCCGCTATCCCGGCGTGCTGGTGCGCGGCAGTCTGCTGGGCGCGGTGATCGGCGCCATTCCGGGTGTCGGCTCGTCGGTCGCGAACCTGGTGTCCTATGGCGAGGCCAAGCGCACCTCGAAAACACCGGAGCGTTTCGGAAAAGGCGCGCCCGAGGGCGTCGTGGCGGCGGAAAGCGCCAACTCCTCCTCCGAGGGTGGCTCGATGACCGCGCTGCTGGCGCTCGGCATCCCGGGCGGTGCCGCGACGGCGGTTCTGCTGGCGGCCTTCTCGTTTCACAACATCATCGGCGGCCCGAGCTTCATCCGCAACCAGACCGACATCGTCTACTCGATCATCCTCGGCAACATCGGCCAGGTCGTGCTGCTCGCGGTGCTGGGCCTGTTGAGCCTGAGGCTCCTGGGGCTCGTGGTGCGGGTGCCGTTGTCCTACCTCGTGCCGTCGGTGCTCGCCATGTGCGCCTGGGGCGGCTACGGCATCACCGGCACCATCGCGGGGCCGCTCACGGTGGCGGGCTTCGCGGCGCTTGGCTGGCTGATGCGGCGTCACGACTACCCGGTGGCGGCGACGGTGATCGGCCTGCTGCTGGGCAAGATGATGGAGGGCGAGCTGGTGCGGACGATGCAGATCTCGCGCGGGAACCCCCTGGCCTACATGCTGGAGCGGCCCATCGCGCTGGCGCTGTTCGTCGTCATGCTGATCGTTCTGGTCGGCGTGCCCGTGCTGCGGGCGCTGCGAAAGCGCCGGGCGGCCCGGTCCTGACCAGATGGGTTCGGCAGCCTCCCCGGCGCTTCACGGCCTGATGACCCTCGCAACGGGTGCCGCCGGCGGCGCCCTCTTCTTCTTCCTCAATCTGCCGTTGCCATGGGTGCTGGGGGCGATGTGCGCCAACGCGCTGCTGGCCCAGGCCACGCCCTTCGTGCCCAGGCTGCCACCGGCCTGGCGCGGCTACGCGATGATCGCCATCGGTACCATGCTGGGGACCGGTTTCACCCATGATGTCGTGGTCCGCGCCCAGAGCTGGATCCCAAGCCTCGTTGCAATGGTCCTGCTGTCGCTGGTCTTCTACCTCGGCGCATACTGGGTCTTCCGCCGCGTCGGCCGCATGGACCGCACCACTGCGCTCTTTGCGGCAATGCCGGGCGGGCTGTCGGTGGTCACCATGCTGGCCGAGGAGTACCGGACCGAGGTCGGCCGCGTGGTGCTGTGCCACACGGCCCGCATCGTGGTGCTGCTGGTGATGGCGCCCGTGCTGATCCAGCTGATCTCCGGCATCGATCTGGCGGATGCCAACCGCGCCAGCTTTGCCGAGGCCGAACCTCTGGATCCGCTGCGCCACGGCGCCATGGCTCTGGTGGCGGTGGCCTGCTGGTGGCTGGGGCAGCGCTTCCGCTTCCCCTCAGCGCAGCTTCTGATCCCGCTCTTCGCGTCTGCGGCGCTGCACATGACCGGCGTGCTGACCGTGCATGTGCCACCCCTGCTCTCCGCGGCCGCCCAGATCGTCATCGGCGGGTCGGTGGGGGCCCGCTTCGCGGGCTACACGCTGCGCCAGATCGCGCGGGATGGCAGCATCGCCGCCGGGGTCGGCATCGTTCTTGCGCTCGGCTCGCTGGCCGGGGCCTGGGCGCTCGCCCCGCTGATTGGCGCTCCCGTCGCGCCGCTCTTCCTGGCCTACCTGCCCGGCGGTGCGCCCGAGCTTGGCGTGGTGGCGCTGGCGCTGGCGATCGACCCCGCCCTGGTAGCCGCCCACCATGTGTTGCGCGTCTTCCTCATCGTCGCGGTGCTGCCATATGCTGCAGCCCGCAGCAGGAGACGGCTACGCCGGGACTGAGACCCGCCCCGATTGCCCCCACGAGCCTAGCCCGAGCGGATGTGCCGAAAAGACCTGCCCTTGTTTGCTCCCTTCCTGCGGCCAGCCATCTGCCGGATGGGGAACTGGGCCTCGGAGGTTTGCGGATATCCGATGATACCCGAAACGGCATAAGATGGACGCGTTTGATACCTCTTAATCTCAAGGGCTGCCTTCAGGGAGAGCGTTGCAACGGTGTGTTCCGATATCAGACCCCGTGCTACGCAGCCCACCTGAACCGCTAGGTGCGAAATGCGAAAATCCTTTCGCCACTTCATAAAGGGGGGTCACCATGGCGCACTCCGGGTAAGGCGTGCGGCCGCCAAGGAGCGTAACGTGCCCCGAAACCTTTTCCCAAGTGATCATCCGACACTCCGGCTACCTTACACCCGACCCCTCAGCTACCGTTTACATGCAAGCATCGACATCGCCCATGCCTCCGCCGAATTCTGGGATATGAAGACCCGTCGCAAGCGCTACCCATGTGCGGAAGAGGGCAACATGCAGCCAGACGCTGAAATCGAGATGAGGGGCGCGCTGCGGGTCTGACGGGCGGACAGACGTTGGCCGCGAAGAGCAGGACATCGCCGTCAGGATGTGGCGCTAGATGACGCCAAGTCATATTCGCTGCGCCAGAATGCGAAAATCCTTCTTCCTGTTCTGATGTCGTACGGCCCATGTGTCCCGCCAGTGTGGCTGGACCAATGAACGAACGATCAACATTGCATCGTGCCCGCTCAATGCGCTCGCATTCGTGCTCCCCAGCCTGTGCGATTAATCAAAAACTGATTATTTATCAATTGGATGGCTTAATTTCAGGGGTTGCGCCAGATGGGTGCGCCGAATAGGGCGCGCCCTTCTCAAGGAGCGCAACATGAACAATACCCTTCCCTCCGATGGCTATCCGCCCGCTTGGCTGCCAGTTTTCGTCACCTGGAAACGGTGCTTTCATGAAAGCGTAGACAGTGAGCCAGGCGACGAAGTCGAGTTCTGGGATGAAGACGGCGGCGGCACCCGGTCTTCTCGGACGGAACGCTGTATCACAACCACGAACTCCGGCCGCCTTCTGATAGCTATCCGTATGTTCGCCAGCCTCGGACTCGGCGAACGCTTTCAGGATCAGCTTCTGCGCCCTGGCGGCGTGACCATGTGGACCGGCATCAAACCGCGCGAGCTGGCCGGCATCGAGTATCTTCTGAAACATGGCGTGGTGCCTCCAGACATCCGCGTCCACACGCGCAGTCCACACCGTCCGAGCGGACCGGTCCTCCAGCTCTGCAAGCCTGACATTCAATACACAGGGGACATTTCCAAGGCGCAGCAGGCTGCCTTTGAAAACCGGATCACTGAAGCCCTGTCGTCCCCGGCCCCCATTTTGATCTTATTACCTGACGGACTGGAGCTGTCTGCACCTCTCGAGCGCATCCTGCCGGACGCGGAACGCCTCGCTGCTGTTGATCGCACCATGATGCTCGTCCTGATCTCCGAACTCTACAACGTTTCGGACGCGTCGGAGCGCGAGGCAGTCCTGCGCCTCCTGCCGGATGACGCCGCTCTGGCGCAGCTCGATTACCCATCTACGATCATGGCCCTGCGAACGCCTTCGGCCCTCGAGGCGGCCCAAGCGCTCCAGAGGATGGTGCAGCCTGCTCGCTGCATGCGCCAGAACTGCCTCACACTCGAAGAGATCGGCGGAGCGTCTCCCGCGCATCATGCTGCGGAAGCCCTCGTTGCAGATAGTCAGGCGTGTAGGAATGGCATGGCGCGCTGGTCGGAGATCCCGCGGTCCTTGCTGTTTTATGGCGAGCCAGGCACAGGTAAGACCGTGCTGGCCCAAGCCATCGCGCGGTCTGCGGGGATGGCGATTGTCATTGTGAGTGTTGGGGAGTGGCAGTCAAAAGGTCACCTTGGCGACATGCTTGGGGCCATGCTCAAGTCCTTCGCACAGGCTGCAGATATGCGCCCCTGCATCATTTTCATCGACGAGATCGACTCATTCGGGGCACGGTCTGCCTCAGACAGCGAGCGTAACAGCAATTACCGCAGGCAAGTGATCAACACCTTGCTGCGGGAGGTCGACAAGTTCCTTGCTCTCGATGGCGCCATCCTTCTAGGGGCGTGCAACAGCGTGGACACCCTTGATCCAGCGATCCGGCGGCCAGGCCGCTTTGATCAGATCGTCGAACTTGGGCGACCGCCGCTGAAGCAAATTGTTCATATCCTGCAGAGAGAGCTTCCAGACGCTGCGGACCTGACTCCGCTGGCGCGGCGCTGCGCCGGCCAAACGCCGGCCCAGATCGATGCGACGCTGCGCGCGGCGAAGGCCTCCGCCCGCCGCGAGGGGGTCAGGTTCACCGCAGACTATCTCGCGGCGCGGCTGGGTGCCGGGCGGCCGGAGAACCCCGTCGTCGAACGGCGGATCGCTGTCCACGAGGCCGGCCACGCCTTGGTCGCGGTGATGTTGCTGGGCACGGCAGGCGTCGAGCGCATCGTGATCGGACAGGAAGACGGACGGACGATACGTCGGTCTGCAATCCAGGAGGGGACGCTTGAAGAATTCACGTGCGAAATGATGATGCACATGGCTGGCCGTGCCGCGGAGCGCCTTGTCCTTGGAAATGTCAGTGCTGGCAGTGGTGGTGGTCCGGGCAGCGATCTCGAGCGTGCCACGAAGCTGCAGATGTTCTTCGATCGGCAGACCGGGCTCGGGATTTACGGTCCTGCTTGGCTCGGAGAGCCAGACACGACCCGGATGCCCGAAAAGTATTGGGATCGCGTGCGCGTCAAGCTTTGGGACTTTGAACAGCGAGCGGGTGATCTCTTGGAACCGCACCGGGAGCTGCTCGAACGCCTTGCCGCGGAATTGCTCGTACGGCGTGAAATGGATGCTGCCGAGCTGCGACCTTGGCTGAGCCAAATCAGTAACTCCAGGTAACCGATGAGCATGCAACACTATGTACCTTACCCCGACCAATCGTACTTGGTCGGGGAGCAAAGCGTTTTGCCATCTCAACTTGGCGAGGTCCGTGATCTTGTCGAGATCGTCGAGCCGATAGAACTCTCTTTGCCCCAGCACACTTGGCGCGGGCTCCCCCACGGCACCGCCGGGATCTATGCCTTCCTGCGCCTTGGCCGACCATGCCTGCGCATCTATGTCGGCATTTCCTGGGAGGATTTGCTCGAGCGGATCCGTAAGCAGAGATACCAACGCCGATGGGCTGGCCTCATCCTCTTCTTCGAGCTTCCCGGCTTGCGTCGCAGCACGCTGGAGTGCCTAGAGCGCCGCCTTCTGAACCTGGGGCAGAAGTGGCTGCCCAATGCGATGTGGGACAATGTAGAGGGCGTGACAGGGGGCGGGGCGTCTCTAACCTGTAGCACCCCTTTCGACCTCGACTGCCTGGCGGGAAAGATCTTCGGTCACATATGGGCGCGCACAGGCTACTGCCATCAGGCATCTTCCCGACTGGAGCTGACCGCAACGCATCAAATGGGGGGCCCGTCAGGGCGGCTACACGGCCTCCTTCATCAGCAGCCAGGGGGCTGGTGTCGCCTCCTGCGCGGGTCACGCGTCTCGGTCCTCTGTCCAAACCTAAAAGCAATTGAGCGGGATTCGGCTGCGCGGGAAGTGCTGAGCAAGCACTACTGGGAGGGGAAAATATGCTGGAAAGGCAGCTGCCTCAGCCGACCCGCTGGCCTGGTGGTCAGCGAGGAAATCCAGTTCAGGTCCCGGGCTGCTGCTGCAGAGTTTCTGTTTGCAGGACAGGCTGCGAATGACAAATGGACCAAGATTTGAGACCGTTGGCGACACCGAATTTCCTAGCGGAACCGATTTGTACGCCCTAGCCTGGAGCGAGCCTACAACGAACCTGGACCACGCGTTCGGCACCCAACCAAGTCTGGCGCCCTCACCCCGTCCCGGTCCCGCCGTTTAACGAGTTGAGAGATCCAAGCAGGATCCCTCAACTCGAGGAATGGAGCCTTCCCAGCGCTCAAAATCCCGTAAGAGCATCGGTCAGCGTCCTGCCCCATATTGCACGGCTCAATCACTGCCGTTTCCGGTTTGAGCCATTGCGGCGTCAAAAGCATCCCCGATCATGCCATATGCTACGCCATGGATTTTGAAGGTATCACTTTCGGCGACGGTTTGCGCCGAGATGACCGCCTGCTCAAAGTCTTCGAAAGACATATTAGGGCGGTAAATCTCAAGCAACGCTTCATGCGTCCAGAAATCGGACGTATCAACAATTGTGACTGAAGAATCTTGCCAATCTCCGCTATCGATGAAGCCCGCAAAAGTATGAGTCAACTCGTCCGCCAGGTCATTTGCAACATCATTCATTTGACGAATGTAATACCCATTACGCTCATCAAAAACGAATTCGCTGTTGAGGTTGATCGCTTCACAGATGGGCTTAATCTCTTGCGCGAAATCGTCAACGCGAGAGATGTCTACGACAAATGCAACGCCTTCTACGTCTCCCGTGATTTTATAGCGATGCTGGAAAACAGGAGGGGCCTTATAGATAAAATTATTATGTTCAGATGCGAAAAACTCGATTCGCGCGAGCGAAGAGTCCTCGTAGAGGTTAAGCGTCACAAGTGCAAAGTAGTCATCAGACTCAACGAACTCATTGCGGGAGACATTGGTAGTAGATGTGTGTTCCATTTTCATTCCTCAGGCTGTCAATAATGTCCGAAGACCCACGGCGCGCAATGCGGGCACGTGAAACCCTCTTCCACTTATCAAGCCGCCAAGGGCGGCAAAATCTAACAGCCGCATAGGAAGGCGGCGAGCACATCATCTATGATGACATGACGCTATAATTACTACGACCACCCGATAAAGACAACCCCTAAAAACAGCTAAGGTTGTAATTCGATCGTACCTGCCAAAACAGTATATCTTCCCGGCAAACTTGCCCCTGCTGAGAAGGGCAGGGCATTACCGCCCGAATGCCGCAATAAGTGACGCAAAGCCATAATCCTATCGACGGAATGCGGAAATCATTCCATCCGACTTGCGCGCCGGCTTCGTTGGGAAACCGCCACAGGTGTTACCCGGATTGGCCATCGATATACAGGATCAGGTGGCACCCCAACGCGTCATGCAATCTCCACGCCGCACGGCCAGGTGGAAAGCGTTCGGCTTCGGGTTGAAAGTCGATTTTCCGCCCAGGAGCTAAAGTACTCCGGGGGCACGGCCGCGGTCAGCCAAACTCCGTTGTCAGCTCGCCAAAAGGCCAGCCCGTTCGCATGAACCATTTCGGTGTTCACCCGCAACACCACTGCACGACCATGGCGCGTACCGACCTTTACCGCAGTTTCCTCATCTTGCGACAGGTGGACATGTAGCGCCGCCAGAACTGAGCGAACTCTTGAATTTTTGGTGGCATTTTGCTACCTTCACCTCAACAAAGGAGGTTGGCATGGCACAGTCCGTGAAGCTCGGCGATGACATAATGGCGCTGGTCCGCCACGAGGCAGACCTGCAAAGCCGGTCGGTCGCCGGACAGATCTCGCATTGGCTGAAAATCGGCCGGGCGATCGAAGGCTCCGGACGGTTCGATCACGCCCGCATCACCGCGGCACTCGAAGGCAAGCTCGACACAGCGGAATTGGGGGAGGAAGAGGAGGCTGCCTGGCTCGACGCTTTCGTTGAGAAGATGGCACAGCCCTCGGAGGCCGAAGAGACCTTCCATGCCCGGCGACAAGCCCTGGGCCGGGGTGTCGGCCTCGATGCAGGCGGCAATCTGGTCTACGCCAAGGAAGGCAATGCCGCTTGAGGCCGAGCCTGGTGCTGCTGGCCGGCCCGAATGGTGCCGGAAAAACCACCCTGTATGAGACCCGCGTCGCTCCTGCCTTCGCAGGACCTTTCGTCAATGCGGATATCATTCAGCGCGACGAGCTCCAAGATCCCTCTATGAAGGCGTCCTATGAGGCCGCAAGGATGGCCGAAGCGCGCCGGCAAGAGCTGCTGGACGCGGGCCGCAGCTTCGCCACCGAGACCGTCTTCTCCCATGTGTCAAAGCTGGAGGTCATCGGAAAGGCACAGGCGCGGGGGTACCTGGTCGTCGTGATGCATGTCGGCATCGACAGCCCGGAATTATCGGTGGGACGCGTCAGGTGCCGCACCGAGGAAGGTGGACATGACGTCCCGGAGGACAAGATCCGTGCGCGATACGAGCGCGGGCAACCCCTGATCCGCCAGGCGGTGCTGCGGGCGGACAGGGGCATGGTCTTCGACAACTCGCGTCTCAACACTCCGCCACGGCAGATGCTTGTCTTCGCGCATGGCCGCCTGACCCAGGCGGCCCCGGCGCTGCCGGAATGGATTCTGAAAGGCTATGCAGCCGATCTTCTGCTCTAACGGTGCCCAGATAAAGACGCTCTCGACATCTAGTCGGCACACCCTGCACCATATCCGCTGTGACGCCGTGTGACCCGGTGAACACCCAATGCTGGGTCTCGGAGCGCGACCAAGTCGAGGTGCCCCATCACAGCGCCTGCGCTGCTCCCCAACTTTGGACCACCGGAAGCCGAATTTTCCCCGGCTCTTTCACGATGACGGGCTGGTGACGCCATCGGGATAATGCATGGCGATCGGGACGTTATATCCAATCGCACTGTGGGGCCTATCTTCGTTGTAGTGCCTACGCCAATCCTCCAGTTTTTGGCGGGCGTCCGCAAGGTTCATAAACCAGTGTGTGTGTGTTCAGGCATTCGGCCCTGATCTTGCTGTTGAAAGCTTCGGTGAACCCGTTGTCGGTCGGTTTGCCCGGCCGTTAGAAGTCCAGCGTGGCGTCGTTGGCATAGGCCCAAAGATCGAGGTCGCGAGAGACGAACTCGCTGCCTTTGTCGACCCTGATCGTTCTCGGATACACGATCTGCCCACAGACCCGTTCGAGCGTCTGCACTACGTCCTCGCCACGGTAGGTGAAGCGTGGATCGGCTGCCGGGCAGACACGACGAAGGAGAACCTCGGGGTGCGCGTGCCAATCCACCGGATCCGCGACTGTGTCGCAACAGAGGCGATCGAGGAGATGGAGCATGGCGCCGGCTGGGCCCGGCATCTGCTGGATCACAAGTCCGCGCAGACCACCGCCCGCTTCTATGATCACTCGACCGGCGCGACCGTCACCCGCGCATTCGGACAACTTCTGACCGAGCGGCGCTCGGACCCGGTGGAGCTGACCCTCTGACCCGGAAGCCGCTCTGCTCACCGCCGTAACCGCATGGAAACGTGCCTATTCGTAACAATGGTTAAGAACGGTAGACAATAAACCGACCGAGTTTATCCATGACCGTTCTTAACTAATTCCGCGACCGAATGCATCCGCCCTTAACCGCCCCTGTCTTGGAGTGAGCCCGCTTAACCGTCTCTGCCAGCCCCAAGGCAGAAAGGGGTCAGGCATGTTCTGGCGCTCACCGGCACCGGGCTGATTGCCACCGACGAGATCCCGGATCTCGCCAGCACGCAAACGGGTTTGAAATCAGCAGCCCAACCGGTGCAACGGAAGAAAACCCCGGGAGTCCCCGAGGCTTTCCGCAATGTCTCTCTTGTCTAGCGCGCTGATCGCTTAGGCCGAGATGCCGGCCCGGCCGACGCCCTCGTAGGCAGAAAAGCCCGCCGCCTTGGCGTCTTCGGGTGCATAGATGTTGCGCAGGTCGGCGAGCCGCGCTGTGGCCATGCTGCCCGCCAGGCGCTTGAGATCGAGTGCGCGGAACTCGTTCCATTCGGTCAGGATAACCAGCAGATCGGCGCCCTCGGCCGCGGCATAGGGATCTTCGTCCCAGCTCACGCCCGGCAGCAGCGCCTCGCCTTCGCGCTTGCCCTGCGGGTCGACGACCGAGACCGAGGCTCCGCCGCCCACCAGCGACGGCACGATGGTCAGCGCCGGCGCGTCGCGCATGTCGTCCGTGTTGGGCTTGAAGGTGACGCCCAGCACGGCGACCTTCTTGCCGTTGAACGAGCCCTCGCAGAGATCGAGCAGCTTGTCGGTCATCCGCCGCTTGGTGTCCTCGTTGACCTTGATCACCGTCTCGACGATCGAGACCGGTGCAGCGTGTTCCTGGCCGATGCGGGCCAGCGCCTTGGTGTCCTTGGGGAAGCACGAGCCGCCGTAACCGGGGCCGGCATGCAGGAACTTGTTGCCGATGCGTCCGTCGAGCCCCATGCCCTTCGACACGCTTTTGACATCCGCGCCGACCTTTTCGCAGAGCGCCGCGATCTCGTTGATGAAGGTGATCTTGGTCGCGAGAAAGGCGTTGGCGGCGTATTTGATCATCTCGGCCGATTCGAGATCGGTGGTGATGATCGGAAAATCGCGCAGGTAAAGGGGGCGGTAGATGTCTTCCATCACCTTGGCGGCGCGGTCGGTCTCGACGCCGACAACCACGCGGTCGGGCTTCATGAAATCGTCGATGGCCGCGCCTTCGCGCAGGAACTCGGGGTTCGAGGCGACGTCGAAATCGAGGTCCGGATTCGCCGCCGCGACCACCTGCTCCACCTTGCGGTTGGTGCCCACGGGAACGGTCGATTTGGTCACCACGACGATGTAATGATCGGCGATCTTGGCGATCTCTTCGGCGGCGGCCATGACATAAGTGAGATCGGCGTGGCCATCGCCACGGCGGGTCGGCGTGCCGACGGCGATGAACACCGCCTCGGCACCGTCGATCGCCGATTTCAGGTCGAGGGTGAACGACAGCCGTCCGGCCTCGACGTTCTTGGCCATCAGCGTGTCGAGCCCCGGCTCGTAGATCGGCACCTCGCCGCGCTCGAGCATCTCGATCTTGCGCGGGTCCTTGTCGACACAGACCACCTCGTGGCCGAAGTCGGAGAAACAGACGCCCGAGACGAGCCCCACGTAACCGGTTCCGATGATCGCAATCTTCATAAGGGTCGTCCCACAAGTTCTTTTCGGGGTTATGGGCCGCGGCTGGTCCCATTTGCAAGGGGGGCACGCCTGTCGCCTTCGCAGGCGATGCGCATGGAAGCGGCGCTCCGCCCACGCAATGGGCGGCAGGGCCCGATCTTCCCTTTTTCCTGTCGTCGTTCCTCTGTAGACAGTTCGCGAGATCGCGGCATCAAAAGACAAAGCTAATAGTAATGCTACAAATTGAAGAAACCGCCCTTCCCGGGGTCCTGGTCCTCACCCCGCGCCGCTTCGGCGACAATCGCGGGTTCTTTTCCGAAAGCTGGAACAAGGCGCGCATGGCCGAGCATGGGCTCGATTATGAGTTCGTGCAGGACAACCACTCGCTCAGCGCCACGCCGGGCACCGTGCGGGGCCTGCACTTCCAGAGCCCGCCCCATGCCCAGGACAAGCTGGTGCGCTGCGGCAAGGGGCGGCTCTTTGACGTGGCCGTCGACATCCGCAAGGGCAGCCCGACCTACGGCAAATGGGTGGGCGAGGAGCTGAGCTTCGAGAACGGCCGCCAGCTGCTGGTGCCCGCGGGCTTCCTGCATGGCTTTGCCACGCTCGAGCCCGACACCGAGATCATCTACAAATGCACCGATTACTATGCCCCCGAATGCGACGGCGCGGTGCGCTTCGACGATCCCGATATCGGCATTGACTGGGGCATCGACAATTCCGAGGCGGTGCTGTCGGAGAAGGACGCCGTGGCGCCCTTCCTGAAGGATTTCGACAGCCCGTTCACCTTTGAAGGATAAAAGCAGATGAAACTTCTGGTAACCGGCGGCGCGGGCTTCATCGGATCGGCCGTGGTGCGGCTGGCCGTCTCGCGCGGCCACGAGGTCGTCAATCTCGACGCGCTGACCTATGCCGCCTGCCTCGACAACGTCGCCCCCGTGGCCGACAGCCCGCTCTACGCCTTCGAGCAGGCCGACATCCGCGACCGCGCCGCGCTCGATGCGGTCTTTGCCAAGCACAAACCCGACGCGGTGATGCACCTCGCCGCCGAGAGCCATGTCGACCGCTCGATCGACGGGCCCGGCGATTTCATCGAGACCAACATCACCGGCACCTACAACATGCTGGAAGCCGCCCGCGCCTACTGGGTGTCGCAGGGCAAGCCCGAGAGCTTCCGCTTCCACCATATCTCCACCGACGAGGTCTTCGGCTCGCTGCCCGCCGACCCGGAGGTGATGTTCACCGAGGACACGCCCTACGACCCGCGCTCGCCCTATTCGGCCTCCAAGGCCAGCTCCGACCACTTGGTGCGCGCCTGGCACGAGACCTACGGCCTGCCGGTGGTGCTGACCAACTGCTCGAACAACTACGGCCCCTATCACTTCCCCGAAAAGCTGATCCCGGTGGTCATCCTGAACGCGCTCGCCGGCAAGCCGCTGCCGATCTATGGCACAGGCTCCAACATCCGCGACTGGCTCTATGTCGAGGACCACGCCGACGCGCTGCTTCTGGTGGTCGAGAAAGGCGAGCTGGGCCGCAGCTACAACATCGGCGGCGAGAACGAGCGCACCAATCTCGAACTCGTCAAGACGCTCTGCACCATCCTCGATGGCAAGCGCCCGAAAGAGGCCGGCTCTTACGCCGACCAGATCACCTTCGTGACCGACCGCCCGGGCCACGATGCGCGCTACGCCATCGACCCCTCGCGCATCCGAGACGAGCTGGGCTGGCGGCCTTCGGTGACGGTGGAAGAGGGTCTGGAGAAGACCGTGCAATGGTATCTCGACAACGAGGCCTGGTGGCGCCCGCTGCAGGCGCGCCACGGCGTGGGCGAGCGGCTGGGGATGAGAGCCGGAGGCTAACATGCCAATTATTCGCATCGGGTCGAAACTTTGTTTTTTTGCCCATGTGCCGAAATGTGCCGGGTCGTCGGTCGAAGACTACTTGGAGGCCCGGTTCGGAGCACTCGCTTTCGTGGATCGCGACTACCGCCAAATCCCCAAGCGGTTCCGCTGGATCAACAGCTCGCCGCAGCATGCCCCTGCTGACACCTTGGCCCGTCTATTTCCAGCCGGGTTCTTCGACGCCAGATTTGCCGTTGTGAGACATCCCTATGAGCGCATGCAAAGCGCCTTTCGGGTGCAGCGCGACGGACTGGGCCGTATCCCCGCTGACACCAGCCTGACAGACTGGATCCGCGGCATCCCCAAGCTGCTCCGGACAGAGCCCTTCGCCTTTGACGGTCATTTTCGACCAATGCAAGACATCGTGCCTGACGGCTGCCGGATTTTCCGACTCGAAGACGGGTTGAAGCATCTGGTCGACTGGCTGGACACGATTGCGGACAACACCGAAGGCCCGAGGGAGATCGGGAGAAGTAACAGCGGCGAAGAAATCTTCGCCGAGCGGCAGACCCCCATCGCGCCGCTGAAGATGACACGCTCGGACCGGATCCGCATTGCCCGCATTTACAGTATGGATTTCGAACGGTTCGGCTACGAGCCTCATGGCACCGCCCCACGAACGGAGAAAACATGACGCTACTGGCTTTCGGCGAGAACCGTCAGGTTGCAACGGAAACGCAAAGGCGCGCGACTGGGAAACAAGTCGTGATCCCTTCGACCGACAAGAAGATCGATTTCTTCATCGTAGGCACTCAGAAAGGGGGAACGACCGCGCTGCATGCAAAGCTTGCGCGCCATCCCGATCTGCAGTGTTCCTCGAAGAAGGAACTTCATCTTTTCGACGACGAGACGCGGGACTGGAGCGCCCCGGATTTTTCGGATGTGGGAGACTATTTCAAGGACGCGCGACCCGGTGCGTTGTGGGGCGAGGTTACGCCAATCTACATGTATTGGCCGGGCGCCATCGACCGGCTGGCGCGCTATAACCCGGCGGCCAAGCTGATCGTCAGCCTGCGTCACCCGGCTTGGCGCGCCCTGTCTCACTGGAGGATGGAAACGGCGCGGCGCAAGGAGACGGCCCCCTTCGACGTAGCCGTCTCGGAGGCACGGCGGGCGCAGGTGGGCCCGGTCCACCGCGTCTATTTCTATGTCGAACGCGGGTTCTACGCCGCTCAGATCGCTACGATCCTGGACCGGTTCCCCCGCGAGAACCTGTTCTTCTGCATGCTAGAAGAGCAGCGCGAGCACGAAGCAGACCTGCTGCGCCGGATGTGCCGCTTTCTGGGCGTCTCCGGGGAGATCGGCATCGACGGTCCGCGCGTGATACGTCCGTTCATCGGCAAGGAGCTCGCACCGGTTCCCGACATCGACACCCGCCCCACCCTGAAAAGACTGTCACAGCTTTACCACGAGGATATTCGGGAAACGGCGCGGCTGACCGGACTGTCGCTCGAGCACTGGTGTGACGACAATTACACAGAACACGACGTGACTGCTGCATGATTGACGCAAGCGGACGAGAGGATGGCACCGTGAAGCTACTCATTTTTGGAAAAACCGGGCAGGTAGCGCTGGAACTTCAGAGACAGGCGTCCGACGCACGGTGTGTCGGCCGGGACGAGGCGGATTTCTCCGATCCCGCTGCCTGCGCAGCGCTGGTCGCCGCCTCGGACGCTGACGCGGTGATCAACGCCGTGGCCTATACCGCGGTCGACAAGGCCGAAGAGGAAGAGGCACTCGCCACCACGGTCAACGGCGAGACCCCGGGCGCCATTGCCCGGACCTGCGCCGAAGCGGGCATTCCCTTCGTGCATGTGTCGACCGATTACGTCTTCGACGGCAGCGGAGTGGCACCTTTCTCCCCCGACCACCCCACCGCCCCGCTCGGCGCTTACGGGCGCAGCAAGCTTGCGGGCGAGGAAGCGGTGCGCGCGGCCGGTGGTGCTTATGCCATCCTGCGCACCTCGTGGGTGGTCTCGGCGCATGGCAAGAACTTCGTGAAGACCATGCTGCGGCTCGGGGCCGAGCGCGACCGTCTGACCATCGTCGCCGACCAAGTGGGCGGGCCGACCTGCGCCGCTGACATCGCCGATGCCTGCCTGACCATCGCAGCCGCGCTGCGCGAAGATCCGTCGAAATCGGGCACCTACCATTTCTCCGGCGGGCCGGATGTGAGCTGGGCCGATTTCGCCCGCGAGATCTTTGCCCAGGCCGGGATCACCTGCGAGGTGGCCGACATCCCCTCCGCCGACTATCCCACCCCGGCGCAACGTCCGCTGAACTCGCGCATGGACAACAGCGCCACCGAGGCCACCTTCGGCATCGCTCGGCCGGACTGGCGAGACGGGCTGCGCGAGATCCTGCAAGACCTGGAGCGTGACGGACAATGACCGGACTGCTGCGATATGCTCGCAGCGAGGATGTGCCGCTGTCGCAGAACAAGGCGCACAGTTTCGCGGCGCATAACGCACTGGTGCATTACCCCTCGGGCGCGGTTTACAGCTTCATTCCGAAGAACGCCTGTTCGACCCTGCGCTACTCGCTGGCGATCGCCAACAACTGCATTACAGGCCCCAAGGACTGGACTTGGATCCACAAGAATAATGGAACTTTCGCCGCCACGCTGCCCGAACTCGTCCGCGCGCCGTTCAGCTTTACCGTGCTGCGCTGCCCGCACGCCCGTCTGGCCAGCGTGTTTCTCGACAAGATCGTCGACAAGACCCCCGAGCTCTGGCAACTCTACCGGCTGACCCGCGACGGCTTCGATCCCGACGCGCTGACCTTCCGCGATTTCGTTACCCTGCTGGGCGAAAAGGCTCTGCTGACGGCCAACATCCACTGGCGCCCGCAACAGGACTTCCTGGTCTACGAGCAGTACAGCCATGTCTTCGCACTGGAGCAGTTCCGCGAGGCCGCCCCGGTCCTGCAAGACGCGATTGGTTTTACCGTGCAGGATGCCCGCAGCCTCACCGGCCATGGCACCGACCGGGTCGAGATGATCCGCGAGGGCATGTTCGCCGATACCCCTCTTGTCGAGCTGGCGCAGATGAAGCGCGGCGGCAAGCTGCCGGCGCATGGCCAGCTCTACGATCCGGCACTGGCGCGCCGGGTGGCAGATCTCTACACCGGCGACATGACCATTTATGCCGCGCATCTCGATGCGCAGCTGCTTTCCTTCCCAGACTTTCTCCCGACTTGAGGCAATTCTCCCAATGACCAAGCGTAAAGGTATCATTCTTGCCGGCGGCTCCGGCACGCGGCTCTACCCCATCACTCTGGGCGTGTCGAAACAGCTGCTGCCGGTCTATGACAAGCCGATGATCTACTACCCGCTCTCGGCGCTGATGCTGGCCGGGATCCGCGAGATCTGCCTGATCACCACGCCGCAGGACCAGGACCAGTTCAGACGCACGCTGGGTGACGGCAGCCAATGGGGCATCTCGCTGACCTACGTGGTGCAGCCCAGCCCCGATGGCCTCGCACAGGCCTTCATCCTCGCCGAGGAGTTCCTTGACGGCGCGCCCTCGGCGCTGGTGCTGGGCGACAACATCTTCTACGGCCACGGGCTGCCCGAGATGATGGCCGAGGCCGATGCGCGCGAGACCGGTGGCACGGTCTTCGGCTACCGGGTTGCCGATCCCGAGCGCTACGGCGTGGTGGATTTCGACGATGACGGCCGCGCCACCTCGATCATTGAGAAACCCGAGGTGCCGCCCTCGAACTACGCGGTCACCGGGCTCTACTTCCTCGATGGCACGGCCCCGGCGCGCGCCAAGCAGGTCGAACCCTCGCCGCGCGGCGAGCTGGAGATCACCACGCTGCTCGAGATGTATCTGCACGAGGGTGAGCTCGACGTGAAGCGCATGGGCCGCGGCTATGCCTGGCTCGACACCGGCACGCATGGCTCCCTGCTGGACGCGGGCAACTTCGTGCGTACTTTGGAGAAGCGCCAGGGTCAGCAGGCCGGCTGCCCCGAGGAGATTGCCTTCGACCAAGGTTGGATCAGCCGCGAACAGCTCGCCGAACGGGCCGAGAAGTTTCGCAAGAACGATTACGGGCGGTACCTGATGGGGCTGCTGCGGGGATAGCCCTGCTCACCGGCCCCCCGACCCACTATCCACTATAAAGGCCACATCGCAAGTGCTCTACCCTTCAAAGGTTTCAACAATGAAAATCGGGACGGCCGTCGGCCGACTAAAAGAAAAACTCGTACGTCGAAAGACTGGAAGTTTTTACGGTAGCATTGATCTCTTCAACGAGACGGTTCTGGCGGGCTGGATCAAGCGCAGAACCGACGACAAACCTCAGTCCATCGATGTCTACCTGAACGGCACCCTAATCGCATCGGGCATTCCCGCCGATCTTGAGCGACCTGATGTCCGCGAGGCTGGGTTCGGTAACGGTTTTTATGGCTTTCACATTTCCTTGGAAGATCTGCCCGCCCCCCTGCACGGGAGCATCGAGGTCTCTGTGCATCCGGCGGGCGGTGACACTCCGCTGTTCAGCCAAATCCAAACCTTTGCCCCCGCACCAGAACAGCCGGCCACCGCCCCCACCTCGGAGCAGGAGCAGTCTGCTTTAACCCAGGCACCTGCGCCGAAGCCTGTCTACAAGCTCGCATTCGAAAAGCTCTCGCAGCGCCACCTCCAAGGTTGGGCGGTCGATCTCGCAAAGACCAATCGTATCTTCGACGTGCAAGTTCTGATCGACGGCGTGCCCTATTGCACCCTGCGCAACAACATCCACCGGAGCGACCTTTTGCGCGCCGGCGTTTCCAAAGGGTCTGGCGGCTTCGGAACTACCTTCAACCTCGAACAGCTCGAGCCAGGCGATCACACCGTCACTGTCCAACTTCCGGACGGCACCTCGATGGCCCAAAGCATTCAATGCGGCCGACCACAAAAGAACAGCAAGGAGATCATCACCGTCACAGGCAAGGATTGCCCGCAGACGGAGAACGCCTGGCTGTCAAGCGCGCCCTTCTCGCTTGCCGTCGTCGTCCCGGTCTACAATGCTGCTGAGGATCTTGAGATCTGCATTGAGCGCTTGGCTGCCTACACTCCGAGATGGGTCGACATTTTGTTCGTGAACGATGCCTCTCCTGATCCCGCGATCAAGGAAATCCTGTCGCGGACCTCAGTCCATGCCAACATGCGCGTCCTGCATAATGACGAGAACATGGGATTCACCCGGACAGTCAACCGGGGCCTGAGCGAGACCGGGCGCGCCGATGTCATCATCCTCAATTCGGATGCACGGGTGACGCCGCGCTGGGTCGCGGGCCTGCGCGCAGCCGTCGTTTCGCGGCCTCGGGTAGCCACCGTCACTGCGATGTCGGATCGTGCGGGAGCCTTTTCGGCACCGAAGATCGGCAACGACAACGAACTCCCCGCCCGCGTTGACGAGATCACCTACGCCCGGGCCTTCCGCCGACGCAGCCTGGGGCTGTATCCCTCGGTTCCGACCGGTAACGGCTTTTGCATGTATATTACCCGCGCCTGCATGGACGATCTCGGCCTGCTTGATGCGGAGGCCTTCCCACGAGGTTACGGCGAAGAAAATGATTTCTGCATGCGCGCGGGACGTGCTGGCTGGCACAACCTGATCGACGATTGCACCTATGTGTTCCATGATCGATCTAAGAGCTTTGGCGACGCCAAAACCGACTTAATGCGGCAGGGGCGCGAGGTCATTGATGCGCGCTACCCAGAATACAAAAAACTCACGGCTGTCTACAAGGAACACCCGGATATCCTGATGGCCCGCCATCGCGCCACATTGGCACTGCGCGACTGTACCATGCCGGAGATGAGCCAGACGCGGGTGCTCTTTGTCGTTTCCACCAAGACCGGCGGCACGCCTCAGACGAACCTCGATTTGATGAAGGCCCTAGACGATGCGGTCGATGGTTGGCTGCTACGCTGCGATTCACATATCTTAGAGCTCAGTCGGCTGGTCGAGGGTAGAATGGTCACGCTACGGCAACATCGGCTGACAGAAGCGGTGGATCCAATCTTGCACCGGTCCACCGAGTATGATGCCGTTGTGACAAGTTGGCTGACCGTGCTTGATCCGGACATTCTCCACATGCGTCATCTCGGCTGGCACAGCCTGTCGCTGCCGCGAATCGCACGCGAGCTCGATATCCGGACCGTCTTCTCCTTCCATGATTTTTATACCCTTTGCCCAACCGTCAAACTGATCGACGCTGAGCAACGCTTTTGCGGCGGCACCTGCACCGCCGGCCAAGGCGACTGCAAGGCAGAGCTCTGGCCGGAGAACAGCCTGCCGCGGCTGCGGGACGGTTGGGTTCATACTTGGCGGCAACGTTTTTCGGAGGCGCTGAGCCAGTGCGATGCCTTCATCACCACCTCCGAAAGTGCTCGGGCGCGAATCCTCTCGCATCTTCCCGGGGTGTCCGCAGAACAGTTTTCGGTCATTCCGCATGGCCGAGACTTCCCGGAATTTGCCTCGGCTCGCAGCACCCCTGAGGGTGACCAGAAGATACGCATCCTGATGCCTGGCAACATCGATGAGGCCAAAGGACTGCGGGTTATCCAAGAACTGGTCCAGCGAGACAAAGCCAAGCGCCTAGAGTTCCACATTCTCGGCAAGATATACGCCCAGAATTACAAACCTCATCCGCAGATCATCCTGCATGGCTCTTACGCGCGGGAAGAGTTCAAAGAAAAGGCGGCAAAGATTAAACCCCACCTAGGCGGAATCTTTTCCATCTGGGACGAAACCTATTGTCACACCCTGACAGAACTTTGGTCGATCGGACTGCCCGCCTTGGTCTTCGACTACCCCACCGTCGCCACACGAGTCCGCGAAAGCGGTGCTGGCTGGGTTCTGGATCACTCCGATATACCGGCTCTTTACGAGCGTATCCTAGAGATCGCGTTCGACGACGACGAAATGCAGGAGCGGGTCGCTGCGGTCAACGCGTGGCAGCGCGGCTATGGACGGGGTAACACCACGCGCCTTATGGGCGCCAAATATCTGAATGTTTATCGTAAGGTCATGATCCCCGGCGCCGGCGACATGGTCAAGATAGGTGTTGTCTGCCCGCAAAACGCGGATCTACGCGACGCCAATGCGTCGACGCAGATACGTATCTGGGCCCGGACGCATAATTCCGTGTTCCGCGACGTCTGCTATATCCGTCTGAGCCCGGCATCACTTCTCGCGCTTGTCCGACGCGGAGATCTTGACGGCGCCATTCTGCAGCGAACGGCCATTCCCCGTCCGATGATTGATCCGCTGCGCGCGGCCTTCGAGCAGCGCAACATCCCCTTTGCACTGGATCTGGATGACGACCTGCTCGAAGTCCCGGAGGACAAGGACCCGCAGCAGACCTATGCCGACTACGCGCCGTTCCTGCGCCGCCTGATCAGCGATGCCGCCACGCTCACCGTCTCGACTCAGCCGCTGCTCGATAAGATGCGCGACATCAACCCCAGCGTAGCGCTGCTTCCCAATCGCTTGAGCGACCGGCTCTGGGGCTCACCGCTCCCGGCCCCATCTCTCGGCGAGACCGTGCGTGCGCTCTACATGGGCAGCCCCACTCATGGCGACGATCTCAAGCTCCTGATGCCCGCCCTGAAGGAGATCCACTCCCGACATCCCGAGTTCCGTCTGACTCTGATCGGGATTTCGAACAGCTTCGACACCCCCCTTCCGAGCTATGTGGAAGCCCTCGAAATTCCGAATGGCATGAAGAGCTATCGCAACTTCGTGCCATGGCTTCGCGAACAGTCCGCCCGTTTTCATTTTGCCATTGCTCCGCTGCGGGACACCGCGTTCAACGCGAGCAAATCCTCTCTGAAAGGTCTTGAATACGCCGGGCTCGGGTTGCCGACCCTGGCCTCTGACACAGAGGTCTACCGCCCTCTCGCCCAAAATGCGCCGCATATTCAGCTGGTAGCGAACGATACAGGGGCATGGGTCGAGGCGCTGAACGCGCGCATAACCGCCGGAGCCGCAAACCGGGCCGATGGCGCCGAACTGCGGGCTTGGGTGGAGGAACATGGGCTCATGGACAATAGCCTGCGCGCCTATGACGAGCTCATCCGCCACATGACCGCATCGGCAGAGAATCGCAACGAATGCCGGACACCTTCAGGGCCCGCAAGAGGCCACCCGCGACCCACTGCTGACACTCAAGTCGGCAATCATCTCCGTGCCACCCCCCGGATGGGATAAACGAGGTCAACCGACAGCAAGGCATCTCCGTCCCAGTCCCCTAGAACTTTCTGAGGCCGGGACGCGGATGCCAGCTCCGGGGCGAGGGAAATACGATCTTCCCCGGGGGCTAGGGTGGAGGAGAGCGGAATGGTTCCACCCGGCCAGACGATTTGCGCCTCTCCCAAGGCACGTGTTGCTGTGGTGCCGAACGCCCCGTCGGACAGGCTTGGATATGGCAGGCCATGAAGGTACAAACCGTCCATATTTACCTTGGGAGGAAGCGGGATGTCGCACACCAGCCTGACATGAGAACCCTCTAGGAAGAATAGGCCTTGTGCGGCTATACCCCGACCTTCTGCCTGCTCTTCGGCAAAGGACAGGACGGCTCTCCAGGGCATAGGTCCCGACAAGCTTCCGCCGGAGACAAGCGGAGGGACACTTCCCGAGAGCGGCCTGCGTACATCGTAGGCGCTGCACCCACTCAGATGGCAGTCCTCTCCGAGAACATGGTACGAAGCGAGTGTCTCGGTGACGACCTCTACCCGGTCGTCTTGCGTTAGCGGCTCGTGAAACGTCACGCTTTTTACCACTCCCGAATCGCCCTCGCTCTCCGCAAGGTAATGCTCGGGACTGCTCAAGAGAGACCCGTTGCGATAGACCTTCAGTCCGTCGACCCGATGAGGCCTCGGGAGCTCGAGACGTCCATTCGCAGTAACAAGGTTCTCGCGCTTCGCTGAGAAAGCATCCTTCGCCCCAAGAATGGTGCCGTTTGTAAGCGTGACCCTGGAGCTCTTTAGGAAAACGCCCTCGTCCCAGCAACCTTCGGCGGAAAACCCGGTTAGGGTCGCTCCTTCCGACGTGTCGCCAACCCCGCTAGCGGCATCTCCGAAAGAAAAGGCGCGCCGACAATTCCTGACCGAGACATTGCTGGCGTTGGTCCCCCGGCTCGACAGAAGGACCAATCCCATGCTGCCTTCAACCGATGGATCTCCCGAGTCGATGGTGATGTTGGAGATATTCGAGAAGCTAGAGGGAGGGCGATATTCATCGTCCTCCTCGGACACCACCGAAGATGAGAGCCTGATGCCGACATTGCGCTGCCCGGTTTTGGTAAAATCCCTGACGATCACATTCGTCATGACCACACCGCCGCGACAATCCACTCCGGCGCTCCCGGTTACTCCTTTTCTCTGCCCATGACGTTCAACGAGAACGTTGGATATGAACGTTTGCGGCTGCCGCCCCCCAACAAGCCCACGGTTCTTGTTGTCCAAACCATCTGCGCCGCAATCATGAAGATAGAGATCATGCAGGCGTAGATTTTTAACCAGTCCGAATTGCGTGGCAATGCAATATGACCCCACATCAGAGACCTCGAGCCAGCCGAATTCGATGGTCCCGAGACGCTTATCGGGACTGGATATTGCCAAGGCGATCCCATGCCCGGTGCCTTTCTCGGTCCAGCCACCGGAGACCTTACCCCACTGTGCGGGCTGACCGGTAACCCCCGAGCTCGTCTCTGCGTCGAGCACCAGAATAACCGTCAGGCCGGGATCGTCAGACAGAAGCCCACCGCCATTCCGGAACAAGATGCTGACCCTGTCTCGCAAGACTAAGCACACGCGGCCCTTGGTGCGGTATGTGCTCTGCATATCCCCGGTCAGATAAATCTCGTCGGTGTGGGTCCCAGAGACGCGAGCGCTGCTGCCGTCTACCGTTATCACGCCCCCTCCCGCGTCATGTGCCGCATCGATGGCAGCCTGTATCGCGACCGTATCGTCGTCGACCCCGTTGAGCCGCGCACCGAAATGCCGCGCGGACCAGTCACCGGACGGCAGGAAGCCCGGCATATCCGGAATCGGCGATGCGTCATGCAGAGCGTGGGCTTTGGGCATCTTGAACCAGGAAAGGCCGGGAACCCCGACTTCCGCACCATCATCAAGTTGATGACGCAGTTGCGCAATGTTTGCCAGCAGCTCCGTCCGGCTTGCATATCGAACCGGCAGAACCTCTTGCGGGCTCCCCCAGCCACCGCCGGGAGACAGCGTGGAACATGCGGCCAGAGCTCCAATATTCCGCACAACATCTCTTCGGTACATCGCATTTCCTCAAGGCTAAGCATCGGCCGGCTGGCAGGGAGGCCACGGGCGCAACTACACTGTAGTGAGCACCGGAAGCGCGTGCCGCAAGCTTTTGAGTGCTGGTATGCCTTTTCCGGTCGTCCCCTGATCAAATGGTCGATCTGGAGCATATCGGACACCACCCTAAGCCGCCTGATATAGACCAAGTTTGGTTGACAACTCCTGTGCAGCGTGGAAGACGAGAGAGGCTAACATACTGCACGACCGCGTAGGTCTATACATCCGGGACAGGGCCATACGCGCTCGGACCTTCGCGAGACATCCGAGGGAAGTGCGTCCGAAGCTTCGCTCGGATGCGGAATAAGGAAAGAAACGTGCCCGGACGAAAGCCGAACTTCCTCATCATTGGAGCGCAGAAGGCGGGATCGACCTGGATCTACGATGTGCTGCGTAAACACCGTGAGGTATTTCTTCCCAAGCGTGTCGAACTTCTGTTCTTCAACCGGCTGGATTGCGAAACACCCGAGAACGTCGCGCAATATCTGAAGCGTTTCGAGAAATCGGGTCCGCAACACAAGTGGGTCGGCGAAAAGACCCCCGGCTATTTTTGGTCTTCCGAAACCCATGCCCTGCCGCGGCAACCTCCCCCCATGCACAATCCGCATATTCCGGAAAGTGTCCAGCGCATCCTCGGGCCGGACGTGTCGATCATCCTGTCGCTGCGCCATCCGGTCCGCCGTGCCATCTCGGCCTATGGACACCACGGCAGCCGGAACCGGATTCGTCCGGATGTCCATCTCGACGAGGCCTCAAGGCAATTGGGGATCCTCGACATCGGGTTCTACGATCGCCACCTTGATGCTTGGGAGCAGGTCTTCCGGTCGGACCAAATCGAGACTCTGATTTTCGAAAGCGACATCGCACGAACACCAGACACGGGCATTCAGAGGTTGTGCAATTTTCTCGACATCGACACAGACGGCTTCACCGATGTGTCTTTCGCACCTTCGAACAAAGGCCGGCCGACAACTATCGCCGAGAACGTAATCGACACCGGCATTCCCGACCTTCAACCGATCCGTCCGGAAGACATAGACTTCCTGCTTCAGGCCTACGAGCCGACGATCACGAATCTCAAGGCACGTTTTGGAGACCGTCTCGACAGCTGGCAGGAGGAAACCGAGCGGCTGCGCGAGTTCGCGGCGCGCAGTCCGGGCGTGCGTCGCCGTAACATTCCTCGGCCGCTGCCGAAACGCAAGGACATCTCCCTAGAGGTTTCCGAACTGGACCATGCAACGGCGGTCAGCCACGGCTGGGATTGCAACCCTCAGACGCTCCGATCCTTCGGTGCCACCATGACCGTCGAGCCCCCCGCCAGAACCTCCCGCACGGTCTTCCGCGGAAAATGCTCGATCGGCGCGTTTTCCTACACAACGGATGGCACAATCTACGTCACAGAGATCGGGCGTTATTGCTCTTTTGCTCGAAGCCTCAACATCGGTCAGACCGATCACCCCTTCAGCTTCCTCTCCACCAGCCCGGCGCATTTCCAAAGCAATTTCAAAATCTCGACGGGCGCTGACTACCCTTATAAAGAACTCTACGATGCAGATGCGCCTTCCACCGCTATCGCAAAAGCGGCAACGGATGCCACTCGCCGGAGCACCAAGATCGGAAATGACGTCTGGATCGGCCATGGCGCCATCGTGATTGGCGGGGTGACAATCGGCGACGGCGCTGTCGTCGGGGCCGGAGCCGTGGTGACCAAGGATGTCGCGCCCTATGCAATCGTCGCCGGTGTACCTGCCCGCGAAATCCGCAAGCGGTTTCCCGATGCTATCATCCAACGCCTGCTGAATTGCGCCTGGTGGGACTACGCCCCATGGCAGATGCGCCATATCGATTTTTCGGACATCGAGACCGCGGTTACCGAGGTCGAGAAGATGCGCTCCGAGGGCCTCCAGCCCTATCGTCCGGACGTGATCGTGACGGTTTCCGGCACCCCAGGAGCTTCTGCAGCGGCGCAGCAGACTGAAGCATCCTCTTTATCTAGAGCTAAATGACACGGAGAATGCAGTCCAAGGCCCCATTCGACAAGTGGTTAGCACCACACGAGACCACGGGCGCTAGACGCCTACGTGGTTCGGCGAGCCGGGCGGGACGCATCTTATGTCGTATGCGCGCCTGGAAATCGCCCAAGTGATAGTGATTGGGATCAAGTGAGGTAACAATCTCATCCAAGATAGACAAAATCTGCGACGACTACCGCCACATGACACAAAACTTGGGATATATTCGTTGATGTGGCTCACCAACTTCCGCCAGAGGCTTTCTTCATGACCAGCTACCTTGAGACGACCGTCTCTTCCTTCGATTCCACGCAGCCGCCCACCGTCATCGTCCTCGGCCCACCTCGCTCGGGAACCTCCATGATCTCCGGCATCCTGCGCCTGCTCGGAATCTATATGGGGGAGTGCAATTCCAAGAATAACGAAGACCAGCGGTTCAATAAGACAAACGCCACCGCAGACATCGAGGCGTTGATTTCCGAGAACAATGCTTCCCACGCGATCTGGGGCTGGAAGCACCCTTCCACGCACATCTATTACGATTCTATCGCAGGCAGTGTGCGCAATCCGTTCTTCATTGCGAGTTTCCGGAATGTTTTGGATGCTGCCGCAAGCAAGCTGAAGCACACCGGCAGCGGCGACCCGCTTGACCTAATTCGACCCTACGCTTCGCATTACGTCAAAATTTCTAGCTTGATCGCCCAGAGCGGGCGTCCCTGCATCTATGTGAACTACGATAAAGCTGCCGCTGATCCGGTTCCCCTGGCGGAACATCTGGCGCAGCGGCTGCTCGGACGCCCGCTAGAAGACAACGAACGCGAAAAGATTACAGAGTACTGTACACCGGGTACCTACAAGTCGATCGACAAGTTGCTCGACTGATTGCTGTCCGCCGGTGGATAGCAGTCCTACCGGATTCCAATCAGCGTATGTTCAGGCCCCCAAGGGGCCTGTTCCTGCCTTCGGGACAAGCCGATCCCAAGGCGCCTGCAATTTTTCCGTGCCAGCCCTGCCTCAAGCCGCGGAACGCAGGAAGATGCGACCCGATCGATCCCAGTCGAGAGCCACAAACTTTTGAGTAATGGGGCCGTTAGCGGGTGTGCCGAGACTTCCGACTAGGGAAGTGGCTTGCCTTAGTAACGTTACGCCTCGAGCACGAAGCGGGCGCTCCACCAGAGATCCAATATCCGCGCGGCCCCGTAACGATCCGCGAGAGCATGGTATACGTCGCGATAATACAGCGCGATCTCACCTGCGATCTCATCAGGAATATGCGACGTTTTGGGCGACACATTGACCTGTTTTTTCAGATCTGCATCAATTCTAGGAATGCCAGAGAAATCGCACAGCCTGTCGATCACATCCTGTCGAAACAGGGTCTCGTAGAATTCCAAGAAAATATCCTCGACCCCGAAAACGTCGTACAGCCGGTCCAAGGTCTGACCATAGTCGCCCCGTATCACGTAATTGGCCTGATCATATGTTTGGCGCAGTTGCTCGAATTCATCCGTCTCAAAGACATGATCCGGGTTTTTCAGAGCCGTCTGCCGGCGGCTCATGCGCAAGGCGCTCCAAGAGCGCTCGACCGGATCGCGCATCAGAAAAACCACCTTTGGATGCAAACCCTGCGCCATGATCTCATCGCGCAGGCGAGCCAAGGTCTCGACACTCAGGCCGCTGTAGGAAGGGGTAAAATCCCCGGTCAGGGTAATCCCGTCTCTCCGCACCACGCTTGCGAAATAGAGATAATAGCTCTCTGGCCGAGTCAGGAAGTCGAAGCGATGCGCCAGCTTGCTGCCTGGAACCGGCGCTTCACCTTTCCGCTTAAGCGCGCGCACCTGTCGCAAGGTGCGGTCCCTGAAGCGGCTGCATTCCGGCAAGGTGAGCGCATCATGAATATGGTATTCTTTAGCAAATCCCATATCCGCATGCGGTGAGCCCGAAATCACGTCGTGCAGCCAACTGGTGCCGCATTTCTGCCCGCCGACCCCGAGCAGGAATATCTTCTTCTGCATGCGCCCTTACTCTGCTTCCTTCGAAACCTGCCGTCGTGCTCGGCACCCATAGCTCCATTACCGTTTACCGCCTCCAAAAGGGGAGTCAATCAAACTGCCCCAGCCGCGTGGTTTACCGTTGGGCGGCGGCAACCTAGGCCGTGTTGACAAAAGGGATTCACAGTTGCCGTTAGGCATGATTCAAGCTGGTATCTGCGATGGAGACCAGCTTGGCACGAGACCTGATGTCGGACGAGGAATGGGCGTTCTTTGAGCGGTTCATCCTTGCAATCCGCGCCCCGAACGGGCGTAAACCTACCAATCACCGCCTTGTTCTTGATGGGATTTTCTGGATCGCTCGGACCGGCGCGCCTTGGCGCGACCTGCCTGAGGAGTTTGGAAAATGGTCGAGCGTCTATCGGCAGTTTCGGCGTTGGACACTGGCGGGGCTCTGGGAGCAGATCATGGACGCCCTGAACGAAAGCGGCGCGCTGCCACACGCCTTGCAAATGATCGACAGCACTGTGGTTCGCGCCCATCATCAGGCAGCGGGCGCTAAAGGGGGACTCCGCGACAGGGTTTTGGACGTTCTCGTGGCGGCTTCACGACCAAGATCCACCTCCTCGTCAACGCCGCGGGCCTGCCCATGAGGACTGAGATCACACCCGGCCAGACCTCTGACTACCTCGGCTTCGATCTGGTGATGGCCGACAACCTGCCTGCCCCCAGCGTGCTGCTCGCTGACCGGGGCTACGATGCTGACAGCATTCGGGAAACCATGGAGAAACGGGATGTCCTACCGGTCATTCCGATGCGCAAGTCCCGCAAAAAGCGTGTCGGTGTGGACCGATCACTCTACCGGCTGCGCAACCTGGTCGAACGGTGCTTCAACAAGTTGAAAAACGCCCGCCGTGTCGCCACCCGTTACGACAAGACTGCAGAGAGCTTCCTCGGCTTCATCGACATCACGTCGATCCGCCTTTGGCTGCGCCATTTGTCAACATGACCTAGCG
>Ga0208181_1000106_pt1 | contig 71140 bp, 76 predicted proteins | sample MalvirDeepMed_s6_FD_184244 | JGI IMG/M metagenome (GOLD analysis project Ga0208181, IMG submission 184244) | Marine viral communities from the Global Malaspina Expedition - Malaspina viral metaG DeepMed_s6 (SPAdes) (version 2) | ecosystem: Environmental > Aquatic > Marine > Oceanic | place... | reverse complement strand
GCACAGATCGCCCCCCGCCGCCACCGCCAGCCCCAGGGCCCCGAAGGTGTTGTACTGGGCGTGGCGGGCAATCTCGATACCCATGGCCGGATCGCCCAGCTGGGCCAGGCAATCATCCAGCAGCGCCGTGGACACCGCCGCATCCAGCCGCGCCTCCGGGTCCCGTATCATCTGCGGGTCCAGCCCGTGGCGGCGCAGAATCGCCTCGCCGTCCAGGCCCCGTTCGTGGAGCAGGTGCAGCAATGGCGCCATCAGCAAGGCCACCGCCTGTTTTTCTTCTTTCATTGGCGTCCCCGGTCAAACGGTTGGCGGGCAAAGGCGAGTTTTCCTGGCCAGCGCCCCCTAGAGTGGTCCCCATCGAGAAAAGGAGCACTCTCATGGCAACAACACCCCCACGTGGAAAATCCTCCACCGACAAAAAAGTGCAACAGGCCATCATCGCGATCAGTGATGATATACGGCAACGGCACGGCTGGCTCAAACACCAGAACGCCATCGGCTTCACCATCTTCGCCGTGGCCATTGCCGGCTGCACTCTCAATGCGGTGCTGTACCTGCAAGGTATCATGCCCGCCTGGCTGGTGATTGTCCTTACCGCCTTCTGGACCTCGCTGCTCCATGAACTGGAGCACGACCTGATCCACTGGATGTACTTCAAGAAAAACAAGCTCGTGCATCACCTGATGATGCTCGGCGTCTATCTGTGGCGCCCCACCACCATCAACCCCTGGGTACGCCGCCACCTGCATTTCCATCACCACAAGCACTCCGGCAGCGAAACCGACTTGGAAGAGCGCGGTATCACCAATGGTGAGAAGTGGGGCCTCAAGCGCCTGATCATGGTGGGCGACAACATGCTGGCCGTGTACCTGCGTGCGGTGAAATACCTGACCGAACCCCTGAAGCTCTACCGCCGCGGTGTTATCACCCGCAAAGACCTGAAGAACTTCCGCCTCATCGGCCTGGTGAGCTACAACCCGCTGGGCGTGATCGTCCACGCCATCTGGCACTTCTTCGTTCTCTACCACCTGCTCAACGGCGCCGCCTGGCTGGCCGGCAGCAGCATCCCGTGGCCGGAAGTGGTTAGCGCCCAGCTCAGCTGGATCACCCCGCTGGTGGTGGTACTGATCGCCCCCAACATGCTGCGCACCTTCTGCCTGCACTTCATCTCGTCCAACATGCATTACTACGGCGACAACGAACCCGGCAAGATCACTGAACAATGCCAGGTGCTCAACGTCTGGTGGCTGTGGCCCCTGCAGGCCTTCTGCTTCAACTTCGGCAGCACCCACGCCATCCACCACTTCGTGGTCCGCGACCCTTTCTATGTAAGGCAGATGACTGCCAAGCGGGCCCATGTGGTGTTGAAGGAAAATGGCGTGCGCTTCAATGATCTGGGTACGTTCCGACGAGCCAACCGGATGCACGAGAAACCGCAAGCCGCCTGATGGTGACGACTTGCCAACATAAAGCCCGCCCAGTGCGGGCTTTTTTGTTTTCAGCGGAAACGGCCCCGCTTACGCTCCGTACTCGCTACAATTTCCTTAATAATCAAATGCCTTGCTGCCGCCGAACATGAAAACACCCGCCAAGAGTTATAAGGAACGTTCCTTATAACTCCGTGTAGGACATTGGCTATAGCATCCCAACCTGTTGTTATGGCAGGCTTTTCCTTCTGGTTAAGGGAGCACGGTTCCAGAGTTATAAGGAACCGAGTTATGCGGAACGTTCTAATTAATACGCTGTTATGTGTGTGAATGAGTAAAGCAAAGTGGGTCTTCATAATCTGTGCTTTCGTTTGCGCCAGCTACTATGGGGCTTGGTTTTTATGGAGGGCAATGGGGTGGCACTGGCATACAAGTGCAAACATTCCAGGCTTCGCTATGCTGTTGCTATCATGGCCATGGTCTTCTGCCGTTTTCGGTTTTCAACTGGAGCTTCAAGAATACATCGGTGAGGCTCCGCGCCATTTGGTCACGTCGGCATTTATGGCTGTTGGTTTTGCATTCAACATGACTCTTGCCTACTTAGCAGTAGTGTTTTTGGTGGGCAAGGTAAAATCACATAACAAGTAGCGGCAGTTCGCCCCTGCGGGGCCGGACGCTCGTTCCTCGCGCCGCTGCGCAAGGCGTTAGCTTGCCGAGTTACCCACGGAGAGTAGACACCCTTTGAGAAAACAGACTCAAACCGGCCAAACACCATGAACATCATCAATATCGCAGACACCGTCATGAACCGCGCTGCCCGCTATCACGATCACCGCGTTGAAGGGCTGAAGCACATCCCTACCAGTGGGCCGGTCCTGATTGTGGTGAACCATTCCCTTGCCACCTACGACAGCGGCCTGCTTGCTACTGCGATCAAGGCCAAGCTGGGGCGAGATGTGTGGCTGCTGGGTGACCGCTATATTTTCAAGGTGCCGGTACTACGCGATATGGCCACAGCCTACGGTTTCGTTGAGGGCTCACAGCACAATGCAGAGAGCCTGTTGCGCGATGGCGAGCTGGTATTGGTGGCGCCGGGTGGCATGCGTGAAGCACTGCGGCCCAGCAGCCAGAAATATCAGCTGGATATCAGTGACCGAAAGGGGTTTGCAAAGCTGGCCATGCGTACCGGCGCCCCGGTTATTCTCTCCGCCTGCCCGGCAGCGGATGACATTTATCACGTGGTACCGAACCCGGTGACCGACTGGGTGTACAACCGCTACAGGCTGGCCGCCCCGGTTATCTTTGGCAAGTACGGCACCCCCATTCCCAAGCCGGCCAAACTGGTTCACTACCTGAATGCGCCGATGTCACCGCCTGACAATGGCACAGACGATGATCCTGAAGCCGTCGATGCCTTCCATGCCGGGCTGGAAAATCGCCTGCAGGAAATGCTCACGGAACATGCGAGCGCCTGAAAGATGCAATGTCAGATGGATCAATTTCTTCCATGACTAAAGATCAGATCATCGAATCTATAAGAAAGGCTTTCTGTAACGTAAAGCTAGGTGGTGGCATCGGTCTATGGGAGGCCCAGGCCATTGATGATTATCAATCGGAAGATGTTCAGAGAAAGAAAAGACAAATAGACGAGAAAGAAGACTGGTCATCCTTTACTCCTGATGTACTACAAAAATGCCATAGCAGCCTTTCTTTTTTTGATGCCAATGGCATGAGGTTTCATTTACCTGCGTTCATTATCAAAAGCTTGAAGGGCGAGGTGAACGATCCCGTCTTCCACCTTACACAGCTTGACGATTATGCAATGTCGAAACTGGCAACGCTAAGCGACGACCAAATAAAGGCTGTGATTAACTATCTTGCCTGGTGTCTGGAAAATGAAGACTTTGAATACGAGCACCCAGCGATTCAACGGGCATTAGACGAATACTGGACACCAAGAACTAACAAGCCACATCACGTCAACTGATTTTCCACCGCTTCGCGGCTCAATACCGAGCATTCCGAGAAATGACATGAAAGAAACCGTTGCCGTTTTCGGCACCCTCCGCTTCCCTCCCGAATCCATGGACGCCGTCAGACCACACCTCAAGACCTTTGTCGACGCCACCCGCAACCAGGATGGCTGCATTGCCTACGATGTGGCGGAAGATCTGTTTGATCCCGGCCTGATTCGCTTTTCCGAGCTCTGGCCAGACAATGTCACTCTGGATGCGCATCTGGTGGCGCCGCATATTGCGCCATGGCGGGAGGCCGCTAAGCGGTTTGGGCTGATGGAGCGGGCGTTTACGGCTTACGATATTCATGGCTCTCGGCCTGTATAAGCCGGGGACAACAGTGAAGCACCGCATTTACAGCAAGGACGCTGACACATGAAAAGCGCACAACAGTTCTGGGACAAGGCGGCAGCCCGTTATGCCAAAAGCCCGGTCAAGGATGAAGCGAGCTATCAGAAGAAACTGGCGATTACCCGGGATTACTTTCAGCCGGACTGGTCTGTGTTCGAATTCGGTTGTGGCACCGGTAGCACAGCCATTCTTCACGCGCCCTACGTCCGGGATATTCTTGCAACGGATGTGTCAGCAAAAATGCTAGAGATTGCGGAAGCCAAAGCTGCTGATGCCGGTATTGGCAATATCCGTTTTCAGCAGGGCACGCTGAATAGTCTGCCGCTGACGCCAGGGAGTTTTGATGCGGTGCTCGGGCTGAATATTCTGCACCTGGTTGACGACCCTGAAGCGGCTATCTCCCGAGTGAGTTCCCTTCTGAAACCCGGCGGTGTTTTCGTTTCCAGCACGGTGCTGGCAGCGGATATGAAGCTGCACTGGCGCTTGCTGATTCCGTTGATGCAGGCGCTGGGCTTTGCGCCCCATGTGAGCCGGTTCGGCAGGGGCGGGTTGTTCGCCATGCTGGCTCGGGCTGGCTTTGATATCGACCATGAATGGCAGCCGGACGGCCTGTCTGTCTTTATTGTGGCCAGAAAGCGCGCCTGACTGTTTCGTCAGTTTTTATTCCCCTCCCGAAAAAACGACGGCGCTACGCCGGTCCAGCGTTTGAAGGCGCGGCGGAAGTTGGCGGTGTCGCCGTAGCCCAGGGTGTAGGCCAGTTCCTGAATGGTCATGTGCTGGCTTTTCAGGTATTCCATGGCCAGGGCGTGGCGGACTTCATCGAGGATTTCCTGGAACGAAGTGCCTTCATCCAGCAAGCGGCGGTGCAGGGTTCGCGGGGTCATGTGCAGGATGCGGGCGGTGACGGTGAGTGAGGGGAAATTCACCTGTTTGGCCAGCATCAGTCGGCGCACCCGTGCTGACACGGAGACATCCGATACCAGGTTCTTCAATTCCCACTCGCAGAGTTTTTCCGCATGTTCAAAGGCGGCCGGGTCCGCGGTTCTCAGTGGCTGGTCCACCACCTCCAGCGGCAAGGACAGGCCAGTCCAGCCCTGGTTATAACGCACCGGGCAGCGGAACAAGGACCGGACCAGTTCCCGGTCGAAGGCTTCGGCAAAGGTAAAGCTGGCCTCAGCCACCTGACAGTTGCCCAGGGTAATGAAGTCGAGCACGTTCTTTACCGCCACCACCACGGCCCCCAGCAGGAATGGCCCCACCTCACCCAGCGGCAGCAATTCCCGGATCTGCAGGTTCAGGTAGTTGCCCTCCACCTGATGGCTGACCATGACCAGATTGATACGCAGGGGAATAAAGCGCTCCAGCAATTCCACCACCTGGCGGACAGAGCCGCTGTTCATGGCTGCATAGCCGACCATGCCATGATTATTGATGCGCAGCCGCTCGCCCACCATCAGGCCCAGGGCGGGCTCTCCGGTGATCGCTTCCGCTTCCAGAAACAGGGCTCGGACTACCTCCCAGGGAACACTGGCATCGGCCTGTTCAAGATCGGCCAGCGACAAGTCATGGGCCGCCAACCAGGGAGCAACGTCGATCCCCATCTCCGTGAGCTGGTCTGCCACCTGGCGGAGATAGTTGATGGACAGTGCCCATTCCATCGGCTGGTTCATGGCTGGCAAGATCCGAAAATTCGCATTGTCAAAAAATGACTCCCATCTGTCTACAGACAACCTACCCCAGCGCCATGCGCATATCTAGCATCGATCTCCACTGCTCAAACCCCGAGCACGACAACGGTACAGGAAGGTAACAAAGCACAATAAAACCTTACGTATTGGCTGCCTTTCATCAGGGAGAACATCATGCGATATGCAAAACAATTAATTATTTTTCTCGTGGTTTCCACGGCCCTTTTCGCCAACAGCACTCACGCCAGCATTGGCAACAAGCGCACGCTCTGCGTTTTCGATCTGGTCGGTGCCAACGGTGATTTCTACGGCATCATGAAGGATTTCAAGACTGCGGCACTTGGCTGGGGCGTGGACATTGAGCTGAAGCCCTATACCGACGAGAAGATCGCCGCCGAGGATCTGAAGGCGAAGCAGTGCGATGGCGCCCTGCTTACCGGCATCCGTGGCCGCCAGTTCATCAGCTATACCGGCAGCATGGATTCCATCGGTGCCATTCCCGATTACGATGCCATGCGCATGGTGGTGTCGATTCTGGCCAGCGGCAACCCCAAGGTGAATCCGCATCTGGTATCCGGCCCCTATGAGTTTGCCGGCCTGGTGCCCATGGGCGCGGCCTATCTGTTCGTGAAGGACAACAGCATCGATACGGTGGAAGAGCTGGCGGGCAAATCCATTGCCGTACTCGAATACGATGTGGCCGAGGCGAACATGGCCAAGCGTGTGGGCATGTCGCCGGTGATGTCGGATATCACCAATTTTTCCACCCGTTTCAACAACGGTTCCGTGGACACCTGCTTCGCGCCCATCTTCGGTTATTCCGCCCTGGAACTGTACAAGGGTATGCAGCCGGACGGCGGCATCATTGATCTGGTGCTCGGCCAGTTGAGCGCACAGCTGATTCTTCGCAAGGATCTTTTCCCCGCGGATTTTGCCGATCAATCCCGCAAGTATCTTGCCGGCCAGTTTGATCGTGCCATGCGCATCATCAACAACGCCGACGGCGAAGTGAATGAAAAGTGGTGGATCAATATTTCTGATGCGGAAACTACCCGTTACGACGAAATGTTTCGTCAGGCCCGTATCGATCTGGCCAACCAGGGCGTTTACAACAAGGACATGATGAGCCTGCTGCGCAAGGTGCGTTGCAAGGGCAATCCGTCCCGTGCCGAATGCGTCAATCCCGTCGAGTGATCTGATCGATTATTTCTTTTCTTTCAACGTCATCTTGCAGTGATCTGCACAGCATTATGAGAGGCATTATCATGTTGGAAAAACTCAATCCCGATACCTTGTTGCGTTTGAAAAAATGGGGCTACCTGGCCTGCTGGATGCTCTTTCTTCCCATGGTACCGTTTTCCGCCCTGGTGGGCCGCGAACAGGGCACCCAGAATCTCTGGGCATGGATGATCCTGGCGGTGTTTTTCATTCTGGTGCCGGTGGTGGATTACCTGGTCGGCAAGGACCCGGTGAACCCGGACGAAGACACACAGGTTCCGGAACTGTCCCAGGACAAAAGCTACCGCGCCCTGCCCCTGCTGCTGGCCGTGGCCTGGCTGGGCCTGCTGTTCTATGCCGGCCATGTGTTCGTCAGCAATGATTATTCCTGGGCCGGCATGCTCGGCTGGATCATGTCCATCGGTCTGCTTGGCGGCATGATTGCCATCAACCTGGGCCATGAACTGATTCACAAGGACCCCAAGGTGGAAAACTGGATGGGCGGCCTGCTGTTGTCATCGGTGACCTATGGCGGCTTCAAGGTGGAGCATGTGCGTGGCCACCATGTGCATGTGTCCACCCCGGATGACGCCTCCTCCAGCCGCTATAACCAAAGCCTGTATGATTTTCTGCCCAAGGCGTTTGTGCGCAATTTCAAGAATGCGTGGAAACTGGAAAAGCTGTACCTGGAACGCAAGGGCAAGAACAACATCAGCATTCATAACGAGCTGATCTGGTGGTACGGCATCTCCTTCCTGTTTGCGGTAGCCTTCGGTGTGCTGTGGGGTTGGCAGGGTGTGCTGTTCTTTGTTGGCCAGAGTTTCTTTGCGGCCCTGGCGCTGGAGATCGTCAACTACATCGAGCACTACGGCCTGCATCGTCGCCAGCTGCAGACCGGTCGCTATGAGCGGGTCACCCCGGCACACAGCTGGAACTCGAATTTCCTGGTGACCAATTTGGTGCTGTTCCAACTGCAACGCCACAGCGACCACCACGCCTATGCCAAGCGTCGTTACCAGGTACTGCGCCACTATGACGAGAGCCCGCAACTGCCAGCCGGTTATTCCGCCATGATGTTGCTGGCCATGGTGCCGCCATTGTGGAAAGCCGTGATGAACCCGCGGGTGGAAGCCTACTACCAAGGCGAGCTGGATCAGCTGTTCCGCGAAGGCCCGCGCATCAACAATATTGCCTGATTGCGGTACCGGTGAGTGGCCTTGCGCCGCTCACCGGTGTTTTCGCGCTGCATCACAGTCCGGTGTTTTACCGACACATTGCCACCGCTTTCCCCTCCCTTCGAAAAGCATTAACGCCTTTTTTCAACACGGTAGCGCCCTTTGACCGGCCACGCCAAATGCCTACACTGCCAGAGTCAGGATCTTGTCGAAATCGGCCAGGCCCGTTCGATCATGAAATAGATACCTCTGAACGAAAGGAGTCGCCCTCATGACCTCGAAAAAAACTGCGCTTCCGCCAATCGCCTCCCCTCAAGAGTGGGAAGCGTCTCGACAGGCCCTGCTTGCCAGGGAGAAAGCCTTGACCCGGATGCAGGACGAACTGGCTGCCGAACGCCGCCGGTTACCCATGGTGCCCGTGGAAGACAACTACACCTTCACCGGGCCGCATGGTGAGGTGGGTCTGGTGGATCTGTTTGAGGGACGCCGGCAACTGATTGTCTATTGCGCAATGCTCGAGCCCGGCGCCACCCCCTGTGAAGGTTGCTCAATGGTGATGGACAACATTGGCCACAATCTTGCCCACGTCAACGCCAGGGATACGACGTTCGTGTTCACCTCCCCGGCACCGCAACACGAGATCCTGGCACTGCAAAAGCGTATGCACTGGCAGGCGCCCTGGTATACCGACCATCAGCGTCGTTTCGCGGATGCGTTCGGCGCCGGCAAGGGGTTTGCCATCAACGTGTTTATTCGCGACGACGACAACCTGGTCTACCGCACCTACTTCAGTACCGACCGTGGCGGAGAACTGTTCGATACCCATTTCCGGCTGCTGGATATCACCCCGTACGGCCGCCAGGAACAGTGGGAAGATTCGCCCGGTGGCTGGCCACAAAGTGAGCCCTACCAATGGTGGCGTATGCACGATGACTACTAGTTGATAAGCATGCTGGCGGATATGGACTTAGACATGGCGTTCGCCAACTGCTATCTCCACGTTGAGACGAAACGCATCTCCCGGGCCAGGCAGGGTGAGTTAACCATGTGCAATACGGACAACGCTATTGCCCGACAACTTCCCACACAAGGGTTGAAACTCCCGTTATAACCCTTATCTTCACGCACCCCGGCCTTTCTTCTTGCCGGATTATTTGAGCAACGGACTCGACTTGATGCACTGCGCCAGTTTTTTTGCCGTCTGGCCCGATGGCGGCTGTTCGAGTGCCCAGGTCGCCAACAGGAGATGATGACACTGAACGCCTTTTAGCAAGGCTGTTTCTGAACTGTGGATTAGATCGCGGAGGTGATTTGATGTCAGCGCAGAATCTGACTTGCCCGGCCCCGATACAGGCCGATCCCTACCCCACCCGGCTGCACCAGCACCCGGAACAACCCTGGCGAGAGCGCCGGGAGCATACGGTAAAAGGCCGCCACCTGCCCGGCCCGTTGACCGACCAGCAATTGGATCGATTTGAGAAAAACGGTTTTCTTTTCGAGCCCGGATTTCTGCCGTCTGACGAGGTGGCCACGCTGACCAAAGCTATGAGCGAGCTGCTCAATCGCGAGGACTACCGTGACAAACCTTTCACTATCGCCGAGCCGGGCAGCCAGGAGATCCGTTCCGTGTTTGCCGTGCATTTTCTGCACCGGACATTCCAGCACCTGGTCCGCGATCCGCGACTGACCCAACGGGTGGAGCAGATCCTCGGCGGTGGCCACTATGTGCATCAGTCCCGCATCAATTACAAACCTGGCTTCAAGGGAAATGGATTCAACTGGCATTCAGATTTTGAAACCTGGCATGCAGAAGACGGAATGCCAGAGATGCATGCGGTAAGCGCCTCCATCATTCTGACGGACAACCACCTGTTCAACGGGCCGCTGATGCTGATACCCGGGTCCCACAAGCACTTTATTCCCTGCGTGGGCCCTACACCTGAGGAACATCACAAGCAGTCACTGAAGACCCAACAGATCGGCGTCCCTTCAGAAATCGCGCTGACAAAAATGATAGACCGCTATGGCATCGATTCCCCCACCGGCCCGGCGGGAAGCCTGCTGCTGTTTGACTGCAACACCCTGCACGGCTCCAACGCCAATATGTCACCGGATCCGCGCAGCAATGTGTTCTTCGTGTTCAACCGGCGCGACAACGCCTGCGTGGCACCTTTTGCGGCGAAGAAACGGCGCCCTCGATTTCTTGGGCATGAGCCGGATCGGCTGTGGCAAGCGGACGATAATTGATAGTTGATAATGGATAATTGATAACGCGCGATTTAGGGCCTGAGTCGCTGAAACGATTAAAGCCGCGCACATATCATTGCGCGGCTTTTGTGTTTCGTTATCAATTTTCAATTCTCCATTATCAATTGGATTTATTCTTGTGCCGAAAAAACCGCTGGATACTGGAAAAGTCTTTTTCAGAATAGCCATGGTTTCCATGGGCGGCGTAGAGGCTTTTTGCCAGGTTTCCCATGGGGGTGGCGGACTGGGTGCTCAATGCGGCTTGCAGTGCCAGGCCCAGGTCCTTGTTCATCAGCTTCACGGCGAAGCCGCCTTCGTAGTCTTTCGATGAAGGGACATTTTCCATGACACCGGGCCAGGGGTTGTACTTGTCCAGGGACCAGTTATCGCCGGAACTGGCTTTCATGATCTCGGAAAGTACCGCCGGGTCCAGGCCGTGGTCCGCGCCCATCTGCAGGGCTTCCGCGGTGCCGATCATGTGGATGGCGAGCAGCATGTTGTTGCAGATTTTTGCCAGCTGGCCGGCACCGTTATCGCCGGCACGGAACACCTGGGCGCCCATGCATTCCAGCACCGGGCGGGCCCGTTCGATGGCGTCGCTTTCACCGCCACAGATAAAAGTCAGGGTGCCGGCCTTTGCCCCGCCCACGCCACCGGAGACCGGGGCGTCGATCATCACCCTGCCCTGCTCTCGGGCAATGCCTGCCACATCCCGCGCAGTGTCCGCATCGATGGTGGAGCAGTCGATAATCAGGGCGCTTTTATCAATGTGTTGCAGCACGCCCCCGTCTTCTCTATCCCGGGCGCCAAGGTACAAGCCACGAACCGCCGCCGCCGAGGGCAGCATGCTCACGATCACATCCGCTCGCTGCACCGCTTCAGCGGCACTCTCGGCAGCCTTGACGCCATCATTCACTGCGGCCGCCAACAAGGCGGGCACCAGATCAAATGCCGCTACCTCGTGTCCGGCCTTGACCAGATTGGCGGCCATGGGACCACCCATATGACCGACACCGAAGAATCCGATTTTCATGGTTGTCTCTCCCTGCCGCTTTCCCGAGCGGATATTTTTGTGCGTTTAGAGACGGGCCGGACGTCTGACGTCCAACCCTTTACAGAAACGATAAATCTTTCAGCACATTGCGCGCGATAATCACGCGCATGATTTCGTTGGTGCCTTCCAGAATCTGGTGCACCCGCGTATCACGCACGTAGCGCTCCAGCGGGTACTCACTGATATAGCCATAGCCTCCATGCAGTTGCAGGGCCTGGTTGCAGACGTTGAAGCACAGGTCCGTGGCCAGGCGTTTGGCCATGGCGCACAGCATGCTTTTATCGCTGTGATTCTGATCCAGTTTCCAGGCGGCCAGGTGCACCATTTGCTGGGCAGCCACCAGTTCTGTAGCCATATCCGCCAGGGTGAATTGCACGGTCTGGAAATCACCGATGGCCTGGCCGAACTGTTTGCGTTCCTGCACGTATTGCTGGGCCTGGCGCAGAGCCGCCTGGGCAGCGCCCAGCGAGCAGCTGGCGATATTGATACGGCCACCATCCAGGCCGGCCATGGCGATTCGGAAGCCCTGCCCTTCTTCACCGATCAGGCAATCGGCAGGAATCCGTGCGTCTTCCAGAATCACCGCCCGGGTGGGCTGGCTTTTCCAACCCATCTTGGCTTCGTTGCGCCCATAGCTGATGCCAGGGGTATCCGCGGGCACCGCAAAGCAGGAAATGCCGCCGGCACCGGGCCCACCGGTGCGTGCCATCAATACCAGCACATCGGTATCGCCGGCGCCGGAGATGAAGGCTTTGGCGCCATTCAGCACATAGTCATCACCGTCTTTTTTCGCGGTGGTGCTTAACGAGACCGCATCGGAGCCGGCCCCCGGTTCGGTAAGGCAGTAGGACGCCAGCTTTTCCCCACTCATCAGGTCCGCCGCCCAGCGCGTCCGGATGGCATCGCTGCCAAAACGGGTGAGCATCCAGGTGGCCATGTTGTGGATGGTGATGAAGGCGGTGGTGGAGGTGCAGCCCTGTGAGAGCTGCTCAAAGATCAGCGCCGCATCCAGGCGGCTGAGGCCCATGCCGCCGTGCTCTTCGTCGCAGTACAGGGAACAGAAACCCAACGCCCCCGCTTCGCGAATGGCGCCTTTGGGAAAGAGGCTGTTTGCATCCCATTCTGCGGCGAAAGGCGCCAGCGCTTTTTCAGAAAACTGTCTGGCCGTTTCGCGGAAGGCGATTTGTTCTTCGCTAAAAGAAAAGTCCACGCGTTGATCCTTTCAAGACCTTTTCATCATTCAAGACCCTGCACCGGGAGCGTCGCTGGCGGCGCGATAACCTGACGCTGGAATCGCGCCGCCAGCGACGCTCCTACGGAGAATCCCGTCACTTCAAATTGATACTCATGTTTGGCCCGGCCGCCGGAATATCGGAATCGAACCAGCGACTGGTGACGGTCTTGGTTTCTGTGTAGAAGCGCACGGCCTGTTTGCCATAGGCGTGCTGGTCACCGTAGAACGAGCCTTTCCAGCCGGTAAAGCTGAAGAACGGCAGCGGCACCGGAATCGGCACATTGATACCCACCTGCCCCACTTCCACTTCATGCTGGTATTTGCGCGCCGCGGCGCCGCAGGCGGTGAAGATGGAGGTGCCGTTGCCGTAGGGGCTGTTGTTGACCAGCTCCAACGCCTCTTCCAGGGTATCCACGGTGACGCAGCAGAGTACCGGGCCGAAGATTTCTTCCCGGTAGATGGACATGTCCGGGGTCACACCGGAAAACAGGGTGGGTCCCACCCAGTTGCCGTCCGGCAGGCCATCCACGGTGCACTCGGAACCATCCAGCAAACAGTTCGCGCCCTCTTCCTTGCCCTGCTTGATCAGGGTGAGCACACGCTGTTTGGCCTGGGGACTGATCTGCGGGCCGTAGGCGGCATCGGGATCGTTCCAGGCGCCCGGGCGAATCTTGGCGAACTCGTCTTTCAGTTCATCGATCCAGGCTTTGGAGTCGCCCACAAACACCGCCACGCTGATGGCCATGCAACGCTGGCCTGCCGCGCCACATGAGGAGCCCACCAGGCTGCTGATCACCTGTTCTTTTTTCGCATCCGGCATGATCACCATATGGTTCTTGGCACCGGCAAAACATTGGGCCCGTTTCAAATGCTCGGTGGCGGTGCGGTACACGTGCTGTCCCACCGGCACCGAGCCCACGAAGGACACGGCCTTGATGTCGGGGTGAGTCAGCAGGGTATCCACCTGCTCCTTGCCACCATGGACCACCTGCAGCAGCCCCGGCGCGGCACCGGCTTGCTGGAACAGCTCCGCCAGGCGGTTGGGGGTCATGGGGTCCTGCTCGGAAGGTTTGAGCACGAAGGTGTTACCGGCGGCGATGGCCAGGGGGAACATCCACAGGGGTATCATGGCCGGGAAGTTGAACGGGGTAATGCCCGCGCAAACGCCCAGGGGTTGGGTCCAGGAGTGGCTGTCGATGCTTCGTGCCACATTGCCCATGGTTTCGCCCATCATCAACGAGGCGATGTTGGCGGCCTGCTCGGCCACTTCGATACCTCGCCACACATCCCCCTTGGCATCCTCAAAGGTCTTGCCGGTTTCCTGGCTGAGGATCTCGGCAATCTCTTCCTGGTGCTCCTTGAGCAGGGCCTGGTAACGCAGCATCAGCCGCGCCCGCTCGGACACCGGCACTTCCTTCCAGTCAGCAAAGGCAGCCTTGGCGGAGGCGATGGCCTGCTCCATTTCGCCGGCGGTGGCCGCCGGAGCTTCGCACAGCACGGCCTGGGTGGCCGGGTTGGTCACCGGGATCCACTGGTCGGTATGGCTGGCAACGAATTCGCCATTGATCAGCAGGGGCAGACGACGGGTCATGACAGCTCTCCACGCAAGTATTGTCGGTATGGGTCCCTTTGTAGCACAGGGATTGAGCGATAGAGATAGCCACTTTTGAGCCAAGATGGATTATATTGCTGTTTATGAGCCTTTCGACGACAACCGGTGAGCACCCGGCGGAAACCTCCCGCTGGCCTTTGCCGGATACCGGTCAGCGCACGGTGATTCCACCGGCGGTGCTGGCCACCATGACCGCACACCCCCTGTGCCGCGGCTGCCTGCCCCATGGCGTTGGCTACTACCCCCATGCCGGCGGACACCGCATGCTGCGGGCGAAGCCGGCAGATGATCTGTTGATTTACTGCGTTGCTGGCCAAGGCCAATTGCAGGTTAATGGCCAGACATTACCGGTCACCGCCGGCGATCTGTTGCTGCTGCCAGCTGGCCTTGCGCATCACTACCAGGCTGATGACAGTGACCCCTGGAGTATTTATTGGGTGCACCTGGGTGGCGATGAGGCGCCGCGTTATTTTGACGAAATTGCCGGAGACAGCCCCGAGCGTTACCGGGTAACGGTGGGGGTGCATTCGCGGTTGGCGGAGGAATTTCAGGCCCTGCTCGCCGCCGTCACCCGGGTGCAGCCGGAGCACCTGGTCTACGCGGCCAACCTGTTGCGCAGTCTGCTGGCCTTTGCCGCGCTGATGCGCCGCCAGCACACCACCCGCCACGCATCTCTGGATATCAACCGGGTCAACAGCTACCTGCAAACCGCCCTCACCCGCCGGCTCAATCTTGACGAACTGGTGGACGCCACCAGTGAGCTTTCGCGCTACCACTTTATTCGTGAATACAAACGCCAGACCGGGCAAACACCCATGCAGGCGTTTCAACGCATCAAGGTCAGCCATGCCTGCTATTTGCTCGATATCAGCGACGATACCGTGGCGCAGATTGCCGCATGGCTCGGCTATGACGACCCCTATTATTTTTCGCGATTGTTTAAAAAAGTGATGGGTATTTCGCCGCAACGGTATCGTCGGGAGCGGGGGCATTAGGCCGATCGTGGGTTTGATTCAAAAGCACGTTCACCGCAGGACACACAGCGCTTTCTCATTCTTTAACACGCCAGCGGATATGTAGGGTGCACTTAGCCTGAGCGAACTGCACCGGTCCGGCGTTTGATGGTGCAGTTCGCCTTAGGCTCAGTGCATCCTACGGTAATGCGAAGGCTGTAGTTCAATAGTTCGGTGGGGTGTTATTTCGGAAGCTGGTGGTGTTGCATCGTGGGCGTCTATGGATTCTCGATGAAAGCATCGTTTCCCACAATTATTTTCATTTTTTTAATTATATTTTTTAAAAATTATCCGCGGCTTGACCATGTCATGGTCATCACTTCAGGGTGGTTTTCACACTGAAAAACATAGGCACAACCGTAATCACCGAACCAGAATGGCAGGGTGTCAGTGGAATCCAGCTGCATGACAAAATTCATATTTTTCTGGCAACACGGGCAGGTGGGATAATCCACATTTTGCACCCAGTGCGGCCAGCCCAGCAGTTTGTCTCCGGCCCGTGGGGCAGGGCGGTGGGCATGGAGCAGTGCGAGGGTGCCATCGGGGAGATCATCGTTGATGGCCACGGTTTCCTGCTGATCGGGAAAATCATTGTGCCGGCTCCAGCCGGTCAGTGATTGCTCGGGGAAGGCATCAGGAATGGTCACCGGCAGGGCGTCGAACCCCTGGGTCTGGTCGCGGGGAATCACCCTGCTGAGGGAGGCTTCGGAGAAGGGTAAATGAGCCTGACAGAACACCTCGCATTCTTCTTCCATGTTGGTGCAGTAGAACACCTGCAACACACCATCACCGAACGGCTGGCCGGCGTCTGCCGGCAAATCACCGGAGTCCAGCTGTACGAACAACTGCATGGGCTGATGGCAATGCCCGCAACAGGGCCAGGACTCGTCAGGCCGCAATAATGGCAGCCCCCCAAATTTTGAGCGCGCGCCGGGCACAGCTGGCCCTATCCGGGGCCGCCAAGCGGTCCGGGATAGGGGGGCCAGCTTTAGTTTTATTTCTTCGGGCAGCATGACACGTCCTCGTACGGTCGTTTCAGCTTGCCCAGACTGAGGTTTCAAGGCAATGAATAGCCTTCACAAATCTGCTACCAGGGCGGTTTTGCTGACTGAGCGGAATGCAAAAAAAGGCATTTGATGGAAAGGCAGTTGATAATTGAGAATGGATAATTGATAACTCGCGATTGAAGAATAGGAGCGCTCTTCCAGGGACAGAGGCCGCGTCCATGCTGGGGTCGCGGCCTCATGGCTTTAGAGAAAAGATAGCGCATCTCGCGCGTTATCAATTATCCATTCTCAATTATCAATTTCGTCAAACTGCTCCATCTGCCATTGCCCGAACGCCTGTTGCGCCTGTTCCAGTTGCTCAATCAGCCGTTGACGCTTGCCCGGTTCGAATTTACGGCTGGCCAGGGACAGCAGGGTCTTGTGCAGGCGCTGGCGCTCCTTGCGGTCCATGTGATCGAGCCAGTGCTCGCCGGCCTCATTGACCACCAGCACGTCCCGGCCGGCGTGGTTGCGCTGGCTGACTTCGTAGCTGTGCACCAGGGCACGACCCAGGACCACATAGGCAAACTGGGGGTCTTTCAGGGGGCCGAAGACCGCTTCCCGGAAACCGCCACTGAGCGGCCCTAGTTTCAGGCGCGTGAGCTTGTCGCCGTAGTAGTAGCTGCCGGCGGCGCCGAGCAGGCCACCGATCAGCGCGCCGGTGCCCAGGGAATGCCCCAGGGTCACCGCATCCAGGCCCGCGCCGCCCACCGCACCGGCACCGAAACCGGCGGCGGCCAGCTGGGTCTTGCTGATGCCCCAGAGCTGGCGGGTGCGCTCACTGAACAGGTCACCATCGTCCGGGGTGAGCAGGTCGCTTTCCTGCCGTTGCAGGCGACGGTGCTGATAAAGATCTTCCACCGACCGGCGCAGGCGCTGCTCCCGTTCGCGCTGCCAGTGATGCCACCGCTGGCGCAATTTGGGCAGCAGCGGTTTGGCCGGTTCGTGCTCGCCCAGGCGGGCACTTTCCTGATGGCCGAGCATGTCGATCAGGGCATCGGCGATATGTTCCAGGGCCTGGCTGTCGCGGCCAAACTTGAGGGCCTGCAGGTATTCCAGCGCCGCATCCAGGGGCTCGCGCCAGTCCGGCGCCAGTTGCCCGAAGCTGCGTAGCAGGTCCAGGTGCTTTTCGAAGGGGGCGCGCACCGCGTCAAAACGGCGCACGATCTGGAAATACTGGCCCAGGGCCGCTTCCCAGTCGGCACTGTGATCGTCGCTGCCGATCTGGTTGATCAGCGCCAGGCTGGGGCGGCCGGTCCAGCGCAGGATGTTCATTTCCGCTTCGTGTTCGCGGTTGTAGGGTACCGAGCCGTCCACCACATAGATGATCCCCGCGCCGTCCACGATGGGAGCCAGCAGCTGGCATTCATCGTGATAGCGCGGGTCATCCCCATGCTGGGTGACGAAGGCGGCCACGGTTTCCGGGCGATCGGAGGCGGACAGGCTGTGCCCCTGCAACCAGGCCAGTACCTTGCGGGGACGCTGGAACCCGGGAGTGTCGATCAGCTCGTAGAGGGTCGTGTCATCCACCTTCATGGGGTAACGGTGGCTGTCGCGGGTGGTGCCCGGCTCCATGGCGATGGCAATGGAATCGTTCTGGGCCAGGGTGGCCACCACGCTGGACTTGCCCTTGTTGGGGTGGCCAACCACGGCAAAGCGGGGCAGTTGTTGGGCCGTTTCGTTCATGGTTGATCCTGTTCCCGGGGGGCGCACAGCAACAGATGGCTGTCGCCCTGACGATCCACGAAGCGTTGCCACTGGGCCAGCAGCCCGGCATCGGTGAGCGCGGCGCCCTGTTCGTCCGCCAGTGGCACCAGGGCCAGCAGGGTGGCGGCGGGCCAGTGATCGCGGGCATCGATAATGAAATCGCTGAGTTCCCCGGTGGGTGGCTCCCAGCCCCGGGTGACCAGGATCACCGACTGATTGCGGGCACCGGTCTGTTCCAGCACCCGGGCATCTTCTTCCAGGGAATTGTTGCCCCCGGCACGGCACTGCAGCGGCCCCGGATCGCGGCTGAGGCGGGGCAACAGGCCGGGGGCGTCCATGGCGGCGCCGGCCCAGTGGATCAGGGTGGCACTGTCCGGCAGGGGCGACAGGTCCGTTTTGGCCGCCGCCGGGGCGGGCTGGCTGTCTTCCTGGCCACGGGTTTCCACCCAGGGCGTCTCGAAGCGATAGAACAGCCCCTGCCAGCCCGGGTGGGCACGCAGGGCCCGGCCGGCCTGCCAGCGGAGCTGCAGGGCCGCCAGCATCAGCAACACCAGCCGGGGCAACAGCACATACACCAGCCACAGCATCAGCACGAAGGGCCACCAGGTCCCCAGCAAGGCCGGGTTATCCGCCGGAGTGTCCGCAAGCCGGTAGAACTGGGATGCGCTTACCAGCTCCGCCGAGGGGACCGCTGCGGGCCACAGGCTCTGCCAGGGCTGAGCCAGGGCCGCCACTATCCGGTGATAACCGTCGGCGGAGGTCTGCAGTGTCGTACTCCAGCCGAAGGCCAGATCCTGCACCACCACCAGGGCCAGCAAGGTCAGCAGACCGCTGATGGCAAACAGCAACCCCCCGGTGTGGGCGATGCGGGCACACAGGGCCGGGCGCAGGGCGGCCAGAGGATCCTCCCCCTGGCGCGGCCCCAGCAGGCTGCCCCAGGGCTGCCAGCCCAGCCAGGCCTGCAGGCTGGTGAACAGGGCCAGCAGCAGTTGCAGGGCCACCAGGCCGATCAGCAGGGTCAGGTTGATCTGCCGGCTGCCGTCATACCAGAGCAGACCCAGCATGAAACCCGCCCCCAGCAGGGCTCCCAGGCCGGCAAACACCCAGCGGGCCTGGCGCCAGTGACGCAGGCGCGGGTCGGCGCCGGCTTCACGGCGCTGGCCGTTCAGGGCATGCAGGGCCGCCAGCCAGGCGGGCACGGTGAGCGGTTGTTTCTGGTCTTCCTGCTGCTGGGCAAAACGGCGATCGCGGCGGTGCAGAAAGGCGTGGCTCTGTTGCACATCACGACGGTACTGGTCGTCAAAATCCAGCAGCAGGGTCAGGGCCTTGGGCAAGGGGCGACCTCGAGGTTATTTGTCGTCCGGGGCAGCGGCCGGTTGCGGCAGCTGTTTGGGGGAGGTGTATTTCACCCCGTCAGTGGCACAGGCTCCGCAGGCATTGCCGTACTCGCCGAGGATGCCCCCTTGCTCGTCATAGCCGAAGGCCGGGCGGTAATCCATGGTGCAGGCCTGGGGCGGATCTTCCGGGCAGGTGGTGGTGCTTTCCGGCAGCCCGGCCGGGTAGTCCGTGTCGTACTGGGTGGCGCAGGCGGTGGCCAGCAAGGCAAAGGCGGGCACAACCAGGGCAACAGCTTTCATTGACGATCTCCTGAAATAGTCGTCGAGGACCATGCATTGGAGATTCAAGCATAGTGAAAGTTCAGCGGCCACGCATGCTCCAGAGGAAAAACTTTTGTTAGACTTTCACCGTTGGAGCCTTGCTTGCAAGGCGAATCCTTTCAGAACAGCCGCCTCTTCGCCTTGCAAGCAAGGCTCCAACGAAAGACCGGTTTGTCAGGCTTCGTTATTTTCCTGGCGGCGTCATTGCTTTCCCACTTTTTCTCACGAGGCTTCCATGGCGTCCAACATCGACTGGCGCAACATTCCTGCCGCGATCTGGCGGGGCCGTTCCGGCACCCTGCGACCGGTGAGCCGACCGGATCCGGTACGGTTGGAGGATCTGCTCGGCATCGATACCCAGAAGGCGAAGATCCTGCAGAACACGGAACGGTTTCTGCGCGGCGAACCCTGCAACCATGTGCTGCTGTGGGGCAGCCGGGGCACCGGCAAGTCATCCATCGTCAAGGCGTTGTTGAACGAGTATGCACCGCGCGGCCTGCGGGTAATCGAGGTGGACAAGGACGATCTGCAAGATCTGCCGGATATCGTCGATGATATCCGCGAGCGCAGTCAGCGCTTTATCGTTTACTGCGATGACCTGTCGTTCGAGGACGGAGAAAACCAGTACAAGCATCTGAAGAGTGTGCTGGAAGGCTCCCTGGAACTGCCACCGGACAATGTGCGCCTGTACGCCACCAGCAACCGCCGCCATCTGGTACCGGAATACATGAAGGACAACGAACAAAGCCAGGTGGTGGGCCGGGAGATTCATCACGGTGATGTGGTAGAGGAAAAGATTTCCCTGTCCGATCGTTTCGGGTTGGCGTTGAGTTTTTACCCGATCAGCGAACCGCAGTATTTCGAGATCGTCGATCACCTGTTTGGCGAGGTGGCGGACCGTGATCAATTGCACGTGCGCGCCCGGCGGTTTTCCATGGAGAAAGGCGTGCGCTCCGGGCGCACGGCGCGGCAGTTTTATAATCAGTTTGTGGGGGAGTTTTGAAATCAGGAGCAAGTTGAAAGTTGCAAGTTACAAGGCACGGAAAAGCCTGCTGCCAGCCTTGAAACCTTGGCAGCCGCGCTTCTCACTTTGGGACCTTCAGCGCTGCGGCGCGGCCCGACGACTTAATCAGTTAGCAACGGGCTCTATTCGCGCCTTGAAACTTTCAACTTGTCACTTGCAACGACTCACAAACGAATTTTGATTGCGTCGCAGATGGCGTTGACCGCCTTGCGTGCCGCAGGAATAACGCCGCCCATGGTGAGAAAGCCGTGGACCAGTTGCGGGTAATCCAGAGAGATGACATCCACCCCCACCGCCCGCAGTTTTTCGCCGTATTCCAACCCTTCGTCGCGCAGCGGGTCGGTGGCGGTGATCAGGAGGGTCGATGGCAGGCCGCTCAGGTCCGGGTTACGCAAGGGCGAGACGCGGTAGTCTTCGACCAATGCCGGGTCTTGAATGAACTGGGCACGGAACCAGGTCAGCAAGGCGAGATCCAGCCCGAAGCCCTGTCCCAGGGTCTGCACCGACGGGTGCTTGAGGGCCCCGTCGGTGGTGGGGTAGATCAGCACTTGCAGGGCAGGCAGGGTCAGGCCGGCCTGTTTGGCCTGCTGGCAGACCACGGCGCTCAGGTTGCCGCCGGCACTGTCGCCCATCACCGCCAACCGTTGCGGGTCCAGCCCCATGGCAGCGGTGTTATCGAGCAGCCAGCTCCAGGCGGCCAGGCAGTCATCTGCCGCCACCGGGGACGGATGCTCCGGGGACAACCGGTAATCCACACTCAACACCACCGCATTGGTGCGGTCGGCAATGTAGCGGCACAGGCGATCATACTCGTCCACGCCACCCACGGTGAAACCGCCACCGTGCATGAACATGATTGCCGGCGCCACCCGCGGCGCCAGGGCCGGACGATAACGCCGCACCCGCATCTGGCTGCCATCATCCAGCGGCACCTGATGGTCCACCACCACCGGCAATGACACCGGCGCCACATCCAGCAGATTGATGACGTCACGGTACAGACGGCGGGCCTGTTCTACCGTGCCGCTGTCCAGCGTCGGCTTGGCGGCGCTGAGCGCCAGCAGGAAGCGCAGGCGGGAATCCAGATGGGAGCGACTGTGGGTTTCCAGACCGGCGGACAACTTGTCCAGCACCGCACCGGGCAGGCTCATCAGGGCGCGCACCGCGCCACGCTCGAATACTGCAGGATTCATTGGTTTTCCTCTCTGTCCCTGCCGCCTGCCCATGTTGCCTGTAGCGTGCGGCATAAAGCGTTACTAGAAATACCACTCCAGACCGCCTTCGATGCCGGTCACGGTGATGTAATCCTTGTCCACGTACTGCATGTATTGCAGGCTCAAACCGATGTTGTAGGCGGTGCGCACGCCGACAGCGGCACCGAACGCCAGGCTGGTGTCATCGTTACGGTCGGTATCGTCACGACGGCAGGTGGTGACATTACAACGACGACGAATATTTTTTATCTTCACATCCGCAACGCCGGCAAACCCCTGCACAAAGAAATTGTCCACATGGCGGTCCAGCACGGACAGGCTGACTGGCGACTCGAACGACCATTTGCCGGTGCCCAGCAGGGCAGCCACATGGTCTACGGTATACTCGACCTTGCTGGCATTGTTGTCAGAACGCCAGGTATCCCCGGACGGCCCTGTGCCCGCGCGCAGTTCCACGCCCCAATGTTCATCCACCATACCTCCCAGACGCACGGCAAGACCGGTCGGTGTTACCTCGCGGGAGTCATAATCCAGATTGAAATGAATCAGGTTACCGGCCACATAGCCGAAACGTTGATCCTGATAGTGCGCCACACCGTCCGCTTGGCTGGTGGCAGAAAACAGCAAACCGAGAAACAGAATCCCGTAACGCATGTCGAGTCGTCCTTTTGTTATTGTTGGAGATGCGTCGTTATTGTTATCAGCTGTTATACCATTGCTCGCCCGCAGAGTCCGGTCATCTGCGGCCTTTTTGCCAACAGGGGACACCATGTCCGTTTATACGCCGCTCAGTCACAACCAGCTTGCCACCGTTCTGGACGGTTACGGCTACCGGCTACTGGCATTCCGGGCGGCCAGCCATGGCATCGAGAACAGCACCTTCCTGATTGAGGCTGAGGACAGTCATCAGCAACCCGCCCCGCTGGTACTGACTGTCTTCGAAACCCTGGACCACAACGCACTGACCCCCTATCTGGCACTGTTGGGGCATCTGGCCAAGCAAGCTCTGCCGGTGCCCGCACCGCTGCAGAATCATGACGGCCACGACCAGATCACCGTCGCCGGCAAGCCGGCGGTGCTGATGCCGCGCCTGCCCGGAGAACATGATTTTGCCGTGGACCTGGACCGCTGCCGACAGGTGGGCGCGCTACTGGCACGACTGCATCAATGTGATACCGCCCCCCTGCAGACCCTGCCCGATGAACGTCAGCGGCTGGAGAGGCTGGCCACCCATCTACACCAGCTACCGGACGAACACCGCGAGGGAGCTACAGCATTATTGAGCGACTGGCAGGCACGACCCACCGGCACCACCCTGATCCACGGCGACCTGTTCCGCGACAATCTGCTGTGGCAACAGGGCCGCATCAGCGCCCTTCTGGATTTCTACAACGCCTGTCTGGATTACCCGGAATACGATCTGGCGGTGACGCTCAACGACTGGTGCGTGGATAGCAATGGCAAACCGGTGGCAGAGCGGGAGCAAGCGCTGCTGGAAAGCTACCGGGAGTTCGGCGGGCAGGTGGATGACAGCCTGTTGCTGGAGGCGTTGGCGGTGGCAGCTCTGCGCTTCTGGCTGTCGCGGCTGGCCGGCCCGGTGTCGGCGCAAAGCGAAGGGCAGGGCAGCAAGGACCCGGAGGAGTTTGCGCGGATTTTTCAGTGGCGGATTGCGGCGTTGGCGGGATAGGGGAAAGTTTAAAGTTCAACTGCTCTCCGACCCGGACAGGATCAGGTGATTCAGGTGCGCCAGGTACTCTTCTTCCCGCCACAGCCAGTCGTAGGCCGGGCAGGCCAGCGAGGTGGGGGTCATGGACTCCACGCCCTGGGTGAGAGCGCTGACCACCATCATCTCGTGCAAATCGGCCCAGCCCGTGGGCAGGCGACGCAAATGGCGGGGCTGGCGCACGAAACCTTCGCCGATCACCGGCTGCAGGCGCCGCAGGCGGGTAAAGGCCATGCGCCGCTGCAACTGGTCCTCCATACGCCGTTGCCAGTGCATGCCGCCGGCATCCAGCAATAGCTGCCTCACCGGGCTGGCCAGACGCCGGGCCAGACCAGTCATGGGAACCGCCTCGCCACTGGCCAGTCGATAGCGCGGATCATCATCCAGCCACAGGCTGAAATCGAGAAAATCCAGCTCACTGGTATCCAGTTGCCGCAACTGCTCGCTGATCCGGGTGGTGGTGCTCAGCCCGATCGGTACGCCGGGAAACAGGGCGTGCAGGGCACGGGGAATTTCCAGCAGATACGCTTCGATGCGCTCGGCGGCGCTGGCGGACCAGCGCTGCGGCAGAGGCCGGTCCGGGGAACGGTTGAACACCCGACGGGTAACGCCGTGGGCATAGGGCAGGGCGGGGAACTGGTGGCAGAAATCCACCCCGGCCACGTCATCCAGGTAACCCCATTCCTGCACCAGCGCCAGGGTATCGCTCCACACCGCGATGAAATCTTCCGGGCGCCGCACAAAGGAACGACGGGCACGGCTGTCGTCCACAAAGCGGCTGCTGAACCACACCTTCAGGCCACGCTCGTGGGCGGATTGCAGCAGTTGCTGCAGGCTGTGGCGAATCTTTACTTCCACCGGGTCATGGCCCGGTGCCTGCAGTTCGCAACGATCCAGGTGGACGCCGTTATCCGGGCAGGCAATCAGGTGTGGGCAGGGATCCAGCCGCAGAGCATTGAAACCGCGTTGCTGGGTTTCATCGAGCACTTTTTCCAGCGACGCAAAAGCACCGTGACGAGTGTCACGGTCCAGCAGCCAGGACAGATCCCAGCAGGCCATCGCCAAAGGTTGTGCGCTATTTTGCTGTGCCATCCAGGCCCTGCACCCGTTTCAGATTAAGCGCTCCAGCATACCGTTTTCCGGGACGGCCTCAATGGCCCTGTGCCCGCCGGGTAATTTTTGACCCGCCTTGACACTTGATGGCGCTCACAAGCCGGTTTCCCCCTGGGTAAGGGAGCGCTATGATCGGGTTATGAAAAAAATAATGATTGCCCTGTTAATGGCTCCGGGCCTGGTCGTGGCGGCGGAACAATTACCCGATTCCTCGCCACCTGACGATGATGCTCCGCAAACCCGGGAGCAGGTCCCTGCGCAGCCACTGAACGGCAGCGAGCTGGAAGCCATGTACCTGGAATCGCCACGGGAATTGGATACCAGCGATGAAAGCCGCGGCATGAACGCGATCAGCCCGGATACCCGTTATCTGGAGGACGAGCAGCAGGAAATACGCCAGCGTCAGGCCGAGAATGTGCGCCCGCCGGAGCTTCGCGACAATACCCCACCACCGCCGCCACCCACGTTGATTCCGATTCGGGAGCTTTGAAGCAGCGGCGAGTGGCTAGCTACGAGCTTCTAGCTGTAACGCGGCAGGGGCGAGCCAATCGAATAGCCCTCTGCCTGCAGGTATAGGAGTGTCGCTGGCGGCGCGATTTCAGCCTTGGCGAGGATTTGAGAATTCATTGTAGGAACGGAGCGAAGCGGAGTAACGCACACAGGGCGGTCCCGAAGGGGTGAGCGCAGCGAGGCGACAAAGATCAATCTAACCGCCATTCTTTCTGAAACCTGTCGAGCGCTGAAATGCCTGATCGCCCTGTGGGCGATTTCCTTGCTACGCAAGGTTCGCGGCTCAAGCGCCGCGCCTACAGCGGCTTCATAGAAATGCCGAGGCCCGAGGAACTTTCCACCCTTTCCCTATCCTACGAGCGTAGCTCGTAGCTTCAGCCCGCCCCCGCCTGCAGGCATGCTTTGAACCCTTCCACCAACCGGTCCCGCCAGGTCAGGTAATCCAGCTCCGGATAATCGCGGCCGAGCGGGTCCAGGGGGTGTATCTGGCAGTCCGGGCACAGTCGGGAGACCATGGCGGCGCGGGCTTCTGGTTCAAGAATGGCGCAACGGACCTGCTGGTCGCGAATCTCGCCGGCCAACGCCACAAAACGTCGGCTACCCGGCCCCGCATCCAGTTGCTGTGAGACCACCAGCGGTTCCGCCAGCCCCAGTGTTTCGGTGAGATAACCCCAAGGCTGGTGGTAACTCAGCCAGGGCACCCTCTCCAGCCCAGCCAGTGCCTGACGGTGACGGGCATGGCGATCTTTGGCCTGTTGCTGCCAGCGTGCCGGTTCACCGGCTTTCAGCCCCTGCGGGTAACGCTGTGCCAGCGCCCCGGCCAGCCGCATCATGTTGTCCAGCGACAGCCACAGGTGCGGGTCCAAGGTGGCATCGCCATGATCCGAATCATGATGCTCGTGGTCATGCTCATGGTCGTGATCACCTTCCCGGCGATGAACACCCTCCAGCTCCAGCAGGGTCAGGGTAGCTCCCTGCCGACGGGCCACCAGCGGTGCCAGCGGCGCCTCCACGGTTTCGCCCAGCCACACCAGCAGGTCCGCCTGCTGCACCAACATGGCCTGGCGGGGAGACAGGGCCAGCTGATGGGGGTTCTGGTTGGCCTGCAGCAGGGTCACCACCTGCACCTGGTCACCATAAAGCCCGCGCAGCACCTTGGCCAACGGCTCCACACTGGCCACCAGGGTCTGGCTCCAGGCGGGGGAGGCGAGCATAAGCAGCAATGTTAGCCAGAGACGGCGCATGGAATTCCTCAAATTCGAATTACGTTGGGGGAAGCAAGCTACAAGCTTCAAGCTGCAAGGCGCGAGGAAGACTGTGCCGGCTACCTGGTTATCGCCGCGCTTCAGCGCCCAAGGTGTTGCGGCGCGGCAGAAGAGTTGGACGGTTGGCTCCGGATTAATCCCGCGCCTTGTAGCTTGCAACTTGAAGCTTGTAGCTAACCCTCAGTGCAGGCGAAAGGCCGGCAGTATATCATTGCGCCTTTGTTCTTCGGGCGCTTTTGCTATGTCGGATCCTCTGGTCAATGTGCAGGCGGTGTCGGTCACCCTGGGTGGCAACAGCGTGTTGTCCGAGGTCAGCCTGAATCTGGCCCCCGGTCGCATCACCACCCTGATCGGCCCCAATGGCGCCGGCAAAAGCACCCTGGCGCGGGTGGTGCTGGGTCTGGTCACGCCGTCCAGCGGCTCAGTGGAGCGCCGCAAGGGACTGCGGGTGGGCTACATGCCCCAGCACATCAAGATCGATGACAGCCTGCCGCTCACCGTGGACCGGTTTCTGTGGCTGGCCGCGCCCGGCCCCACCGCCGCCCGGCGGGCGGCGCTGGAGCAGGCCGGGGTGGCTCACCTGCGTCGCCGTGCAGTGCAGCAGCTGTCCGGCGGCGAGATGCAGCGGGTGCTGCTGGCCCGGGCCCTGCTGCGCAAGCCGGACCTGCTGGTGCTGGACGAACCGGCCCAGGGGGTGGACGTGGCCGGGCAGAATGCGCTCTACGGGCTGCTCAAGTCGGTCCGCGATGATCTGGGCTGCGCCATCCTGCTGATTTCCCACGACCTGCATCTGGTGATGGCGGCCACCGACGAGGTGATCTGTCTGCAGCGTCATGTGTGCTGTTCCGGCAGCCCGGAATCCGTGAGCCGGGACCCGGCCTACCATGAACTGTTTGGCCCTGGCGCCGGCACCCCCAACCTGGCGCTCTACACCCACGATCATGACCACGACCATGATCTGCATGGCGATGCCCAGCCGGGCCACCAACACGACGGGAATTGCCACCATGATTGAGCTGCTGTTGCCGCCGCTGTTCGCCGGCCTGGCCGTGGCCCTGGTGTCCGGCCCCATGGGCGCCTTCGTGGTCTGGCGGCGCATGGCCTTTTTCGGTGACACCCTGGCCCACGGCGCCTTGCTGGGCGCGGCGCTTGGCCTGGCACTGGATATCAGCCTGTACCTGGCCGTGGTGGCCGTATGCCTGGGTCTGGCCGGCGCCCTCACCGCCCTGCAGCACCAGCAGCAACTGGCCAGCGACACCCTGCTGGGCATTGTCGCTCATACCACCCTGGCGCTGGGGGTGATTGCCATTAGTCTGCAAGAAGGCATTCAGGTGGACCTGTTTGCCTATCTGTTCGGCGACCTGCTGGCAGTGGGCTGGCAGGATGCCCTGGCCCTGTGGGCTGGTGCCATCCTGATTCTGCTACTGATGTTGTGGCAATGGCGGGCCCTGCTGAGCATTACCGTCAGCGAGGAGCTGGCCCAGGTGGAAGGGGTGGCGGTACAGCGCACCCGGCTGCTGCTGATGTTGTTGCTGGCCCTGTTGATCGCCGGCGCCATCCGCACCGTGGGGGTATTGTTGATCACCTCCCTGCTGGTGATCCCCGCCGCCAGCGCCCGCCGACTCACCCATACCCCGGCACAAATGGCGGCGGTAGCCAGTGTGCTGGGTACTCTGGCGGTACTGGCCGGTCTGGCGGTGAGCTGGTTCGCCAATACGCCGGTGGGGCCGTCCATCGTGGTCGCTGCCAGTAGTTTGTTTGTGCTGACGTTGCTACGCCGAAGTTCATGAAAGCACTTGCCGTAGGAGCGTCGCTGGCGGCGCGATAACCCAAATCAAAAGCGCTTTCACCACAGAGAACGCAGAGGCACAGAGAAAACCCCTTTCTTTTCCTCGGTGAACTCTGTGCCCTCTGTGGTAATACGTGTTTTCGGGTTTTGGGTTATCGCGCCGCCAGCGACGCTCCTACGGCAAGGCTGGTTCTCCCGGAGTTTGAATGAGTTTGTCCCTTAACCGCCGCATCTGGATGCTGGCCTGGCCACTGTTGCTGTCCAATCTGACCGCGCCGTTGCTGGGGCTGGTGGACACCGCCGTGGTCGGGCATCTGGACCATCCCCGCTATCTGGCGGCGGTGGCGCTAGGTGGCAACTTCTTCATGTTCCTGTACTTCTCGTTCAACTTCCTGCGCATGGGCACCACCGGCTTTGCCTCCCAGGCGCGGGGTGGCGAGAAGGATACCCGGGTGGTTCTGCTGCGTGCGCTGTTGCTATCCTCCGGGCTGGGGCTGGCGCTGATTGCCCTGTCGCCGCTGCTGCGGGAAACCGGCCTGTGGCTGCTGGGCGGCAGCGACGAGGTACAGAAGCTGGCCGGAGACTACATCAACATCCGCATTCTGGGTGCCCCGGCGGCGCTGGCCAATTTTGCCCTGATCGGTTTTGCCATCGGCACCCACAATACCCGGGTGCCATTGAAGATGACGGTGCTGATGCACAGCACCAATGCCCTGCTGGACGTGCTGCTGGTACAGGTCTGGCATCTGGATGTGCGCGGCGTTGCCATCGCCAGTGCCACGGCGGAATATGTGGGGCTAGCTGGCGGCCTGTTCTGGCTACGCGCTGCCCTGCGCCCACCGGCACGACAGGAACGGCTGTGGCAGCCGGCGGCCATGCTGGCGCTGATGGCGGTGAACCGGGATATCTTTGTGCGCAGCCTGGCCCTGCTCAGCACCTTCTTTTTCTTTACCGCCCAGGGCGCCCGACTGGGTGACGCGGTGCTGGCCGCCAATGCGGTGCTGATCACCTTTCTGCTGCTGCTCAGCAACCTGCTGGATGGTTTTGCCAACGCGGCGGAAGCGCTGGTGGGCGAGGCCCACGGCAGGAACGATCGGCAAGCCCTGGGCCAGGCCATCCGCGCCACCGGGCGCTGGACCGTGGCCTGTGCGGCGCTCGGATTACTGGTCTTCAGCCTTGGCGGCGGGCCACTGATTCATCTGCTCACCGACCTGCCCGGCATCCGCGACACCGCCACCACCTACCTGCCGTGGATGCTGCTGCTACCCCTCACCGCCAGCGCCGGTTTCTGGCTGGATGGCATCTTTGTGGGCGCCACCTGGGGTGCCGCCATGCGCAACACCATGCTGGTTTCCGTGCTGGTGTTTTTCCTGTTGTGGGGCCTGACGCGGGGCTGGGATAACCACGGCCTGTGGTTGACGATGAATGGCTTCATGGCTGCCCGCGGCCTGCTGATGGCCTGGGTGCTGAAGCAGAGGCTGGCCCGCTCCCCGCTAGCAGCGGAATGATACAACGCCTGGGTACGTGCTATTGGATGGCCTGGGTTGAACGGGCGCAGTACTGTTTGGCTGTTTCGCCCCCGGCACTACGCAACCTGTTCAGGCAGGCGCTGTAACTGTTGCGCGGGGTGACCTGCAAAGAGTCATCCCTGACCACCACTTCATAGGTGTGGGTGGGATTGACCTGACCACTCTTGTCCCAGCCACTGAAGTCCTGGCGGCCAAGGGCACAGGTGTAGCTCAGGCTATAGGTGAAGCCGCGCACCGCATTGGTGATATGGGAATAGATCTGCCAGTTGCCATTGCGGCCGTACATGATTTCCCGCTTGCAGCCTTTCAGATCACTGACGGCATCGTCCTGAAAGAACACCACCTGATTGTAGGTAGTGCCATCCAGATCGAACCGTGCCACCAGGTAAACCTTCTCGTCCTGCTCCGCCAGTACCGGCTGCGCCAACGCGGCCAATCCCGTCACCAGCGCTGCGGCCAGTGCCCCCGTCATTCCCTTTGCCATTATCGGTCCATCTGTTTTTTATTGAGGCAGAAACCGTACCGAATTCCAGCAATAGCAGCCAGCGGCACCGATAAACGCAAAACCGCCCCGACTGGCGGAGCGGTTTTTGAAAGCCGGGCGTGGTATCGGCTTGCCATCGGTCGCCATGAATTTCATGGCTTCCAACTGCCGGGCTAACGCTTCAGCGCCCCGTCCTTGTCCAGCTGCGACACGATGCTCTTGGCGAAGCCCTGGGCGCCATTCTTCAGGCTATCCGGATTCATGCTGCGGGACTGGGCCTGCCACACGGGGCGCTTACGCTCCACACTGTAGACTTGAGTCTGCAGGTAATAGTCCTTGGCGTTGTGGTAGTAACCGGGTTGATAGATCGCACCATAACTGTGGCCCACATAGGGACCATAGCCCAGGTAGAGTGGCGCCGAGGGCACCGGCACATAGTCCACCTGGGGCGGCACATACTCGGAGCGTTCTTCCACCTTCAGTAGCGACACCACCATGACACCGTCAGCACCGCTGGCCTTGACCGCGCTTTCCACCTGTCCACGGAACGCCTCGCCTTTGGGCTCGCGCACGCCCAGGGTTTCACTGGCCAGGGTCGCTTCTACCGCCCGATGGTTCAGGCTCTTCTTCACCTGCTCTTCCGCAGTAGCAGCGGTGGCCGGATCATCCGCCAGCACCAGCACGTAAAAGTGACGGAAGGTGGGGTGAGATTCACCGGTTTTGGTCTGCCAGGTGGAATGGGTTTCTGTGGTGGTCGCACAGGCGCTCAGTAACAGAAGCATACCGGCGATAGCCAACAGGGGATTGCGTCGCATGTCAGGTCCTTTTGAAAAAATGCATTGCCATAGCCTGTGCCAAGCCAGGCTCGCAGTATCGGGTTCAAGGATTTTTATAGCAGACCTGAAAGGAACAAGCGACACCCGCTATTTCTGTTTTGATGCCCAGATAGCCAGCTTGTGTTGAATCGAAGGCTGGGACACCTGATCCTCCGGCAACGGCTGAATCACCTTGTCGTGTACCAACAGCCGATAGATGTACTCCAGCTTTTCCGACGCTGAGTCAGTAGGCTCGAACTCGACCACGCCCCGCTTTTCGGCATAGTCCACACCCAGCGTAATGGCCTTTTTTACCAGCTCTTTTTCGTTTTTCAGTTTCTTCATCAGCTGCACACATCCGTCTTGTCGGGCCCCACTTTCTGGTGGCCATTCTTGTTACTGTTTTTTTGCGAATACATACAGGTATCTGCATGTCGCAACAGCGTATCAGCGTCTTCGTACTGATTCGGCCCTGTCTGGGTCACCCCCATACTGATGGTCACATCAGGGCAGCATTCCGCCAGCAAGGTCTTCACCCGCTGACAGTAGGTCCGTACGGTTTCCTCTTCCGTTGCATTGGCCAGTACAACACAGAACTCATCGCCCCCGAAACGCACACAGGAATCTTCCCCACGAGCCGTTTCCAGCAGGATACGCCCCAGCTCCTGCAGCACCTTGTCGCCATGGGCATGGCCTTTGCGGTCGTTGATCTCCTTGAAATTATCCACATCCACGAACACCATCGATACCGGCTCACTGCGGCGCTGAGCCGACTGCAAGGTTCGATACAGCTCTTCATGGAGGTAGCGGCGGGAGGTCAGCCCGGTCAGTGAATCCGTGCGTAATTCACCAGTGCGCCTGGCCACGGTATCCTCAAGGCTCCGAGCGTATTCTTCGGTGCGATTTCTGGCTGCCTCGATCTCCGCCAGCATGCTCTGGATATAGGTCTCGAATACCAGGGTGACATCGAAATAGATCAGCTTGTCCAGCGACCGGATCACTTCCGGCGTGGCCCCCTCTTCCTTGCCTTCACGGTCGATGCAATCCAGCAGCAGAGAGCGCAGCAAGTGCACCGCAGACAAATACAGCTTGGGTTCCACACCAATGCGCTTGTGGACCAGGCCGATCCGCAACCGGTTGTTGATGTACTCCATACCATAGACTCCGGAGAAGAGATCCATGATGTAGCGACGCTGAGCACACTGCAGACGCTCCAGGGTGTCGGCATCGCCAATCAGATTGGCAATATCCGGGTTGCTGGTCTGAATCCGGTAGAAGTCATCAACGATGTGGTCAATATGAGCGCTGATCAACGGCCTGCAGCCCACCAGCACCTCGATATCCCTGCTGGTGAAATCCAGCAGTCGTTTGCGGTAGTCCACTTCCAGCTCGGTGATACGCATCTGTTCGAGTAGCGTTTTCAATGCGGCCTGCATGAGTCATTCCCCCTATCCTTGGCGCAGGGAAAAGCGGACGACATCAGACCCTGTTGGCAATCAGAGACATTGCAAAAGCCCGCTTTGGACTTCTCCCCTCACTAATTGATATTACGCTTCGCTGCCGGGCTCACCCAGCAAAACAGGAACTGCGGGGACATATGGTTAAAATGCGGCACAGACGGTAGGCAAGAAATGGCAAATTCGCCATTTTTCCCGTTGAGGGGAGAGTAGAAACAACAATGCCCCAGCTGGTGGGGCATTGTTGGAGGCGTAGCCGTTTACTTCTTTTTCTTTCCGGGCATGATGAACTTCATCAGGGTCATGAACCACATCAGCTGACCGGGATCACCTTCGATCTTGATATCCCCGGCCTGCATGCCTTCCATGAACGCCATCTGGTTCTTGCCCGCTACCTGCAGGGTACGGAACGCGTAGCTGGCATCCTTGAAGTTCAGGGTGACGGTGGGCTGATCATGCAGGCCACCACTGGATACCACCTTGCCCGGTGTGAAATGAAAACTTCGCGCCGGCTTGCCGTTAAAGGTACGCCACTGCATCACCACATTGCGGTTTTCCAGCTGCTTGCGAAAGCCCGCATCACGCCAGGCCAGCCAGCGCAAACGCCAGCCGAGGACCAGCAAAACCAGTGCAAATTTCATGGGCGTTCCTTTTCTGAGTGACAAGTTTCAAGTTGAAAGTTATAAGGCGCGGATCAGGCCGGAGCCAGACGATACACGCCCGAGCCGCGCCGCTGCGATGAAAGCCCATCAGCGAGAAGCGCGGCTACTAAGATACCAAGCTGGCGACAATGCTCTTCCGCGCTTTGAAACTTTTAACTTTCAACTTGCAACTGCTTTTTACGGCATCAACGGCGGCAGTTCCTTGTTCAGCTTCATTTTCTCTTTCACCGCGTCACCGGTGAGGGCGTAGCCCTGCAGGCTGCCGTCCTTGCCACGGAACAGGGCCTGGACGTTGTTGCCGTCTTCCTGGATTTCCCACTCGCCGTTTTCTGGATCCGCCGGCGGGCAGACCACCACCGGGCAAGCCGGGGTCTTGATGGTGACCGGCATCACGCCGTAGCTCACCGCGGTGGTGTCGCCGGCCAGGGTCTTGGCCAGGGCACGGGCGGACGCCATCAGCGGCAGTACATAGGGCAGCACATGGCCCTGTACCTCGGCGCAGTCGCCCAGGGCGTAGATGTCGTCAGCGCTGGTCTGCAGGGTCTTGTCGGTGATGATGCCACGGTTGATGGCCAGGCCAGCTTCCTTGGCCAGAGCAATGCGCGGGCGCAGGCCGATGGCGGACAGCACCACGTCGGATTCGATGCGGGTGCCGTCGGATAGCACGGTGACCAGCTGATTATTGTCACCGTGGTTCACCGCCTGGGCCAGGGGGCCGAAGTGGAAGGTCACGCCCAGATCCGCCAGGCCACGGCCGACGGCGGCGGAGGCCGGCTCCGGCAGCAGCAGCGGCAGGCAGCGCCCCTGGGGTTCCACCAGGGTCACCTCATAGCCACCGTTGGACAGGTCGTTGGCGAACTCGCAGCCGATCAGACCCCCACCCAGGATGGTGACCTTCTTGGCGCCCTTCAGGGCGGTGCGGAATTTGCCGTAATCCATCAGGTCGTTGACGGAGAACACATCGCCCACGGCATCGCCTTCCAGCGGCGGGGTCCAGGTATCGGCACCCAGCGCCAGCACCAGCTTGCTGTAGTCCAGGTGATCATCCGGCAGCAGCACACGCTTGCCGGAAGGATCGATTTCCGCCACGTGCACGTCGGTGCGCACGTCTACATTGAACTGCTCGGCAACCTTTTCCGGGGTGGCCATGCACAGGTCATCAGCGGTCTTTTCCTTGGTGAAACCGGCGGACAGCATGGGCTTGGAGTAGTTACGGCCGTCGTCGCTGGTGAGCATGACGATGGGCGTTTCCTTGTCCAGCTTGCGGAATTCCTTGACGGTATTGAAGCCGGCAAGGCCGGAACCGATGATGACGATAGGTTGCATGAACAGTCCTTAATTAATCAGTAAACGGGCAGAGTGACCGTGTCAGTGGTTCAGATTTCCACCATTTCGAAGTCGTCCTTGCCCACGCCGCAGTCCGGGCAGACCCAGTCTTCGGGCACATCATCCCAGGCGGTACCGGGGGCAATACCCTCATCGGGCAGACCTTCGGCTTCGTCATAGATGAAACCGCACACTACGCATTCCCACTTCTTCATCGTGAACCTCGTCGAATTGGAGTAAGCACTTGCTTACTCTGCTACATACAGGGTGTTTCTCGGGGGGCGATAACCTATCGGCGCACGCCCGAAAAATCAATGACATTGGGCACTGGCACGCCCTGGCGCCGGGGTCCATCGACCAGGCCCAGCGCCATTATCGCTTGCAGGCAAGCGCCTACACACCGGCTGACCACTGACTTGCCCTGAGTCACCGCTTGCGCCATAGTCCTGCGGCCTGCGATGTTGAGAGACCCATGCTGCCTGCCGCCCTGCATCCTGACAGCCTTTGGCGCCCGCTGGAACAGTTGGTGCTACCGCCCCGTGTCCGTGACTGGATGGCGGATCCGGCGTCCCTGACCCTGCGCCTGAGGCGCCACGGCCAGTTCCGGGTGGAGCCCGGCTACCACGCCATCAGCTTTCCCCGAGCCGACGAACGGCAATTGCTGGACCTGGCCCCCCGCCGGGCGGCGCTGATCCGCGAAGTCACTTTGCTGCTGGACGACACCCCGGTGGTCGCCGCCCGCAGCGTCCTGCCCCTGACCAGCCTGAGCGGCGCCAATCGCTCTCTGGGCCACATGGGCAGTCGCTCCCTGGGGCTGGAACTCTACAAACGCCCCACCTGCCTGCGCGACCAGGTCTGGGCCCGCCTGGCAAGCCCTGCAGAAGGCATGCCAGTTTGCTGGGGACGCCAGTCCCGCTTCATCAAACGCGGCGAGCCACTGCTGGTAGCGGAATACTTTCTGCCGGCGCTGTGGGAGAAGGTTCAGTTGCAAGTTTCAAGTTGAAAGTTGCAAGGCGCGGGCAAGAGCCTTGGTTAAACGGCAAGGTTATCGCCGCGCTTCTATTTTTGGAGCGCTCAAGGCGGCGGCGCGGCTCCGGTGATTTCGGTTGGCTACTCGCCTGATTCGCGCCTTGAAACTTGTAGCTTGTAACTTGAAACTTACCTCCGCCCCTGACAACCGGATGTCCCATGTTTGCCTTCGTTGAACAGCGCTACCCGTCTTTCTGGCCCTATATACAGCTGATGCGGCTGGATCGCCCCATCGGCACCCTGCTGCTGCTGTGGCCCACCCTGTGGGCGGTGTGGATTGCCGGGAACGGCACCCCGAGCCTGAAGACCGTGGTGATCTTCATTCTCGGCGTGATCATCATGCGTGCTGCCGGCTGCGTGATTAACGATTTTGCCGACCGGGATTTCGATGGCGATGTGGAGCGCACCAAGGGGCGCCCGCTGGCCACCGGCGCCATCAGCGCCAAGAAAGCGCTGGCACTGTTCTGCGGGCTGGGGCTGCTGGCCTTTGTGCTGGTGCTGTTCCTCAATGAGCCGACCTTCTGGCTGTCATTCGGCGGCCTGGGGCTGGCGGTGCTGTATCCCTTCACCAAACGCTTCACTTTTATGCCGCAATTGTTCCTGGGCGCCGCCTTCAGCTGGGCCATCCCCATGGCTTTTGCCGCCGAAACCGGCGCGGTGCCGGAAATTGCCTGGCTGCTGTACGTGGCCAACCTGGTATGGACCGTGGCCTACGACACCGAATACGCCATGTGTGACCGGGAAGACGACCTGAAGCTGGGCATCAAGAGCACCGCCATCCTGTTCGGCGATGCGGACCGCTTGATGATCGCCATCCTCCAGGGGCTGACTCTGTTGGCCCTGATCATGGTGGGGCAACGGCTGGACTTTTCCTGGCCCTGGTACCTGGGTCTGGCCGGCATGTCCCTGAGTTTCCTGTTCCAGCACAGCCTGATCCGTTACCGGGAACGCTGGCCCAGCTTCCACGCTTTTCTGAACAATCACTGGGCCGGGGCGTGTGTGTTTATCGGGTTGTATTTCCAGTACTTCTGAGTGGCAAGTTACAAGTTGAAAGTTTCAAGGCGCGGATGGACGTGTAGCCACACGGAGGGCCCGGTGGCCGCGATTTCAGGTGTGGGCTGATTTTCAAGATGTTGCGGCGCGGCTCTGGAATTTTCGTTTAGCACCGATTCTGGATCGCGCCTTTCAACTTGCAACTCCCCCTCTTGCTTTTCCCGCAAAATCCGCCCAACTTGTCATACACATGTCACAAAAAAGCAATCTAATAGGGCAACATAGATAGACAGGCAAGGAAGGAAAGCCATGTCCCGTAACCGTATTTTGATTGTTGACGACGAGCCCGCCATTCGGGAAATGGTGGCCGTTGCCCTGGAGCTGGCCGATTTTGATGTGCTGGAGGCGGAAAACGCCCAGCGAGGCCACGAAATTATTGTCGATGAACGCCCGGATCTGGTGTTGCTGGACTGGATGCTGCCGTCTGTCACCGGTATCGAGCTGGCCCGCCGCCTCAAGCGTGATGAGACCACCAACGAAATCCCCATCATCATGCTCACCGCCAAGAGCGAAGAGGACAACAAGATCCAGGGCCTGGATGTGGGTGCCGACGACTACATTACCAAGCCGTTTTCCACTCGCGAGCTGATCTCCCGCATCAAGGCGGTGTTGCGCCGAGCCTCCAGTACGGCGGCGGACAAGGCCATCGAGGTGGAAGGCCTGTGCCTGGACCCGGTAAGCCACCGCATCAGCGCCGACGATGAGCCGGTAGACATGGGGCCTACGGAATACAGGCTGCTGGAATTTTTCATGAGCCACCAGGAACGGGCCTACTCACGGACCCAGCTGCTGGATCAGGTGTGGGGCGCCAATGTCTATGTGGAAGATCGCACCATTGATGTGCATATCCGCCGCCTCCGCAAGGCCCTGGCCCCCTTTGGCTACGATCGCTTTATCCAGACGGTACGCGGCACCGGCTACCGTTTTTCGGTAAAATCCGCCAAGGCGGGCTGAACCGGTTCGGCGTGCACAGCGCATTGCGCTGCGCAGGGAGAGGTGGTGCAATGCGGGTCGGTTATTGCACCCTACGGTAGCCGCAACGGGGCGGTGGAAGCGAGATCATGAAAGCCAGTCTGGCCAAGGAAGTAAATCGTATAGTCGGCCTGATCCTGCTGTCCGTGGTGGCAGCGCTGGCGGTGGGCCACATCTGGCCGCTGATAGTGGGTCTGCTGGGCTATATCATCTGGAGCACCCGGCAACTGTTTGGCCTGTACAGCTGGCTGGTCCGCGATGACCATACCGAGCCCCCGGACAGCATCGGCCTGTGGGGGGAGTTCTACACCCGCCTGGAACACCTTTTTCAGAAAGAACGTCGCGCCCAGGAAAATCTGCAGGGCATCATTCACCGTGCCCAGCAATCGGTGAATGCTCTGGAAGACGTGGTCATCCTGATCGACCAGCACGGCTACCTGGAATACTGGAACCAGGCCGCGGAACGCTACATGGGGTTCAATGCCCGCCAGGATCTGGGCCAACCGCTGACCAACCTGGTCCGCCACCCGAAATTCACCGAATACCTCAGCCAGGGAGATTTCCGCGACGCCCTGGAGATTCCCTCACCAGTGGATGACAACCGCATCCTGCAATTTCGCGTGACCGAGTTCGGCGTGGGCGAACAGCTGATGATGGCCCGTGACGTGACCCGGCTCCATCACCTGGAACAGATGCGCAAGGATTTCGTGGCCAACGTAAGCCACGAACTGAAAACCCCGCTGACCGTACTCAAGGGCTACCTGGAAACCCTGCTGGACACGGTACCGGAGGAACAGTCCCGACTGCGCCGTGCCCTCGCCCAGATGGACAACCAGTCCAACCGCATGGAGGCTCTGGTCTCGGATCTGCTGTTGCTGGCCCGGCTGGAAGGCACCGACGCGGACAACCTGAGCCAGGCGGTGCCGGTCCATGGCATGCTCAAGCGCATGCGCGAGAATGCCATGGCGATCAGCGCCGACAAGGGCCACAGCATCGAGCTGGAGGTACCCGAAGAAGCCCGCCTGATTGCCAACCCGGCGGAACTGGAAAGCGCCTTCGGCAACCTGATCACCAATGCGGTCAAGTACACCCCCGCTGGCGGCCAGATCCACATCCGCTGGTGGCAGGATGAGCGTGGCGCGCACCTGGCGGTGAGCGACAACGGCGTCGGCATCGACCCGGCCCACATCCCGCGCCTCACCGAACGCTTCTACCGCCCGGACAATAGCCGCGTCACCGAAACCGGCGGCACCGGCCTGGGTCTGGCCATCGTCAAACACGTGATGATCCGCCACAACGGCAAACTTGAAATCAAGAGCGAACTGGGCAAGGGCAGCGTCTTTACCTGTCATTTCCCGGCGGATCGGTTGGTGAGTAAACCCACGGCAGTGGCGGGGTGAAAAACCAAGCAACGAGCTACGAGGCGCGAGTTGCGAGTTGCGAAAATCCAAACAGGCTTTTCCGGTTTTGCCTTTCGCAACTCGCACCTCGTAACTCGACACTGAATGGTTCGCGCCTCAAGCGGCGCTCCTACAGCTGCCACAAGCAACAACTAATCAACGGCGATGCCCATGAAAAGAATCTGCGTCTATTGCGGCTCCAGCCCCGGTGAGGGAAGCGACTATATTGAAGCCGCCGAAGGACTCGCCCAGGAACTGGTTCAGCGCAACCTCGGGCTGGTCTATGGTGGCGCCAGCGTCGGTGTCATGGGCGCCATCGCCAATGCGGTAATGCAGCGGGGCGGCGAGGTGATTGGCATTATTCCCGATGCGTTAATGCGCAAGGAAATTGGCAACGACCACCTCACCGAACTGCGGGTGGTGAGCTCCATGCACGAGCGCAAAGCGGCCATGGCCGATTGCTCTGACGGCTTTATCGCCTTGCCCGGCGGCATGGGCACGCTGGAAGAAATTTTTGAAATTCTGACCTGGGCGCAACTGGGCTTTCACCACAAACCTTGCGCCCTGCTGAACATCAACGGCTATTACGACCACCTGATCACTTTCCTCGACCATGCCGTCAGCCAGGGCTTTCTTCGCCAGGAGCACAGAGGCCTGCTTCAGGTTCACGACACCCCGACAGCGCTGCTAGACAGCTTCGCGGATTATCAGGCGCCGGATGTCACCAAATGGATTCGTCGCGAAGAGCAGCTTTGAGTTTTCTACAAGGTTTGCAATGGTGCAGTTCGCCTTAGGCTCAATGACACCCTACGCCCAGGGCGGACTGTGCCGTTTACTTCAGCGTGTCGACCCAGGCCTGCAAGGCGGCCAGTTGCTTGCTGATCATGTCCTTCGTTGCCTGGTCCTGCAGGTCACCATTCTCATCACATTTTTCATGGGCTGCAGAGACGAACACTTCCGGTTTGTTGAGCGGATGCACATCCAGAAACACCAGCACCTGACGCAGGTGATACTGGCTGCGGCTAGTGCCCATGCCGCCCATGGATGCACCCATGATGGCGGCGGGCTTACCGGCAAAGATGCCGCCCGGCACCCGGGATAGCCAGTCGATGGCATTCTTCAGCACACCGGGGATGGAGTAATTGTATTCCGGGGTGGCAAACAACAGGGCATCCGCAGCCTTTACCTGTTCTGCCAGGGCCGTCACCGGGGCAGGGCGATTGTCTCCGTCGTCATCACCGTTATAGAGCGGAATATCACTGATGTCGGCGGCGATGATTTCCATTCCTGCGGGCGCCAATGCCTGGGCAGCACGGACCAGGCCGCGGTTGAAGGATTGCTCGCGCAGACTGCCCGCTATGGCCAGAACTTTCATGTTTTTCTCCTTTCCCGGATCAATGACAACGCCCAGCTTCCCGGAAAATCACGGCGCAGGCAATCCAATCTGTGCAAGGCTTTGTATTTTTTAACAGACGTAATGAGACAAAGAATTTACAGTGAGACTTTCGGACTCGAAGGAGAACAGCATGGACCTGTTACGCATTCTCATTGCCATCCTGCTTCCGCCACTGGGAGTGTTTCTCCAGGAAGGGATCGGCAAGCATTTCTGGATCAATATCGTACTGACCATTCTGGGCTACATTCCCGGTATCGTGCATGCTGTCTGGGTGATCGCCTCACGCTAGCGGCAAAATCATTGCCCAAAAAAGCCCCGGCAAGTGCCGGGGCAGGTTGGGGTTTAGCGGGCCGTTACAGGGATGACGGCTCGGCAGTCAGGGTTCCGTCGCGATAGTCACTCAGGGCCTGGTTGATCTCGTCCTGGGTATTCATCACGAAAGGACCGTACTGGGCAATGGGCTCGCCAATCGGCTTGCCCGCCAGCAGCAACAATCTGGCCCCATTATCACCGGCCACCAGGGTGATCCGATCGCCGTCAGTGAAGGTCGCCAGGTGATCGGTTTTCACCGTTTCGCCGGCAATACCGACCTGACCCTCGAACAGGTACAGGAAGGCGTTATAGCCCTGCGTCAGCGGCACCGTCACCGTTTCACCGGCGCGCAATTTCACGTCCAGGTAAAGCGGATCGGTACTGCCGCCTTTTACCGGTGCGCTGATCACTTGATTGCCGATGGTGACTTCGCCGGCGATGGCCTTGATCTGGCCTCCGCTGGACAAGTCCAGACGCGGGATCTCGTTATCGGAAATGTCCCGGTAACCGGCCGCTTTCATTTTTTCTGCCGCAGGCAGGTTGATCCACAACTGGAAACCCCGCAGCAAACCATCCTGCTGTTGCGGCATTTCTTCATGAATAATACCGCGCCCGGCGGTCATCCACTGCACACCGCCCTGCTGCAGATCCCCTTCGTTTCCCAGATGATCGCGATGCTTCATGTGGCCTTCCATCAGGTAGGTCACCGTTTCGAAGCCCCGGTGCGGGTGCGGCGGGAAACCGGCAATGTAGTCATCCGGGTTTTCGGAGGAGAACGCATCCAGCATCAGGAAAGGGTCCAGGCGCACCATGGGGTTGTAACCCAGTGCTCGCTTCAGGCGAACGCCGGCACCGTCAGATGTATCCAGTGCGCGAATGGTGTTGAGAATTGTGCGTTCCATGGGAACCTCCTGCCTTGCGGCCCTGTGCTGTAGGAGCGGCGCTTGAGCCGCGAAGCACGGTATCGGTTCGCGGCTCAAGCGCCGCTCCTACAGAGTTACTCAATAATCTCTCTTTCCCCCAGCCGTTCTCGACCGTGGGGCGAATTCCAGTCCAGCTGCGGCCCGACGGAGATGATCCCGTGGGGATTGATGGTCGGGTGGCTGCGGAAATAGTGGTGGCGGATATGCGCCATGTTCACTGTCTCTGCCACGCCGGGCAGCTGGTAAATCTCTTTCAGAAACCCGTTCAGGTTCGGGTAATCCGCGATGCGCTTGCGGTCGCACTTGAAGTGGGTGACGTACACCGGATCAAAGCGCACCAGGGTGGTCCACAGGCGCAGGTCCGCTTCGGTGAGGGTATTGCCCACCAGATAACGCTGTTCGCCAAGTCGTTGTTCCAGTGCATCAAGCTGCTCGAACAGGGTTACCACCGCCTCATCGTAGGCTTCCTGGCTGGTGGCAAAGCCGGCCTTGTAGACACCATTGTTCACGTCGTTGTAGACATGCTCATTGATGGCATCAATCTCCGCCTGCAACGCCTCGGGATAGAAATTCCCCGGCGCCGCACCCAACCCGTCAAAGCTGGTGTTGAGCATGCGGATGATTTCCGCAGACTCATTGCTGACGATGGTTTCGCGCTGCTTGTCCCATAGCACCGGAACGGTAACGCGGCCGGTGTAGTTGTCATTCGCCTTCAGGTACAGCTCATAGAGCTTGTTGAAGCCATACAGCCCATCACCGGTGGCACCGTCGAAGTCATCGCGCAGTTCCCAGCCGTTTTCCAGCATGTGCGGATGCACCACGGACACACCAATATGATCCTGGAGGCCTTTCAGCGCCCGTACGATCAGGGTGCGATGGGCCCAGGGGCAGGCATAGGACACATACAGATGATAGCGGCCGCTTTCTGCCTGAAAGCCACTGTCACCACTGGGACCCGCGCTGCCATCGGCAGTCACCCAGTTGCGGAACTGGCTCTCGGAACGCTTGAAACGTCCACCGGTGCTCTTGGTGTCGTACCACTTGTCCTGCCATTTGCCATCGACCAGCAGTCCCATGATGTTCTCCCTGTTGCAGAATTACCGTCTCACCGTAGGAGCCAGGTTCGCCATGCAAGCATAGCTCCTACAACCTGGATCACTGCAGCGCAGCCCGGGCTTCGCTCATGGCTTTCTCTTTCACGTCATCGCCCATGTTCAGGCCCTCGGCAAACACGAAGGACACATCGGTAATGCCGACAAAGCCGAAGAACAGCTTGATGTACGGGGTTACCGTATCGTTCTCGGTGCCGGCGTAAAGCCCGCCACGGGCAGCAACCACGGAGACCGGCTTGTCGTCCAGCAGCCCCTGCGGGCCATTCTCCGTGTAACGGAAGGTAATGCCGGCACGAGCCACATGATCAATCCAGCTCTTCAGCTGGCTGGGAATGCCGAAGTTGTACATGGGCAGGCCAAGTACCACCTGATCCGCCGCTTTCAGCTCCGCGATCAGCGTCTGGGAAAAGTCCTCGACTACCTGCTGAGCGTCAGTGCGCTGATCCGCCGGGGTAAAGAAGGCGCCGACACGCTCGCCGTCCAGATGCGGAATCGGCTCGGCGGACAGGTCACGCACTACCACGGTAGCCTCGGGATGCTGTGCCTTCAGGCGCTCTACCTGCTCGTTGACCAGGGTAGAAGAATTACCGTTATCGCCGAAAACGCTGCTTTTGATGACCAGAATATTCATGACCCCAACTCCTTGTTTGTCACCGGCGGTTGCCGGCTTTGCGACCTTGTTGGGGTTATGATGGCCTCAGATAGGATGATGAAAAACCCAATAGAACTGGGCCTTTCTATCTACTCATTCGTTGCTTTTGCCGCACTGATGACACCGGCCAGGGCGGCGGCGGGCCCACCAACCGTCTCACCTTTCCAGGAAAAACCCACATCGTTCATGGGCAACGCCAGGTCCAGACGGGTCAGGGTGGTTTCCGCTGGTTCAAGGACAGTGGCCAGGGCCTTGAACGGCGGCGGCTCGGACACTTTCATGAGCACCGAATGCAGGGGAACGGTAGTGTTGATGCGGGTGTTGAGGGGGACAGAAAGCGTCTGATCCAGCGCCACCCGGGCAGGCTGGCTGAATGCCAGGGGCAGGCTCTGGCGCACCGGCACGACCGTCTTCACCGGCACGTTGAGACGAATCGGCAGCACGCCACGGATGGGAAGCTTGGTCCACACACCCATGATCTTCACATCCAGCACGGCCTCCAGCGGCATCATCTCGTCCACCCGCACCATGGTCTGGAACGGCACATCCAGATTCACGTCCACCGCACCGTCGAAGTCCACGGTCACGTCCAGGGTTTCCTGCAAAGGCACCTGGACCACCTGGTTTACCGGCACAGTGGTCTCGACACTGCCATCCACCCGTAATTCCAGGCCTTCCTGCAGTTGCACGTCGATGGGCAGGGCCTGGGTAATGGCCACCTGGGCGATCTGGTCACGCAGCGCCAGTTCCGCCCCCAGATGACGCCACACCCACCCCGCCAGCACCACTGTCAGGGTAAAGGTCACCAACAGCAGGGAGAGGATGGCAATCAGCAGGGGCTTGCGAATAACGATTTGCATGACAGAACGGGGCTCCGCTGGCTCTGTGACGGTACAGAGCCTGTTGTTATTGGTTCGGCCGCGAGGGGACGCACAGCGGCCCGGGCAAGAAGCGCGGCAGCATTCTAATCGGCCAGCCCGGGAAACACAGTGTCGATAGCGCCATTTTTTACTACTACGGACTTCTAATTAAAGCTGAACTGATATAAGAATGGGCTATTACTCCTTTTAAGGTCAGGAAATTCGATATGTCAGCCAAAATCAGCTTGGACCAGTGGCAAGCCCTGATTGCCGTGGTGGACGAGGGCGGTTACGCCAGCGCCGCCGAAGCCCTGGACAAGAGCCAGTCCGCAATCAGCTACGCGGTACAGAAGATCGAGACCGAACTGGGGGTGCGCGCCTTTGCCCTGGAAGGTCGGCGGGCCAAGCTCACCGAGACCGGGCAGATGCTCTACCGCCAGGCCAAGGTACTGGTGGAGGAGGCCAATCGTATCGAGAGCGCCGCCATTCAGCTCAGTCAGGGCTGGGAACCACTGGTGCGGGTGGCCGCCGACGCCCTGTTCCCACAGCACTGCATGCTGTCGGCCCTGGATGCGTTTGCCCAGCACAGCCCGCTGACCCGGGTCGAGTACACCGAGACCGTGTTGTCCGGCTCCGACGAGGCCCTGCTGCGCAAGGAAGCGGATGTGGTAATTGGCGGGCGAGTACCACCGGGGTTCTTCGGTGACCCGTTGATGCGGGTACGCTTTGTGGCCGTGGCAGCAGCGAACCATCCGCTCAATCAGATGGACAGCCTGACCCATGAGGATTTGCGCCAGCACCGGCAGATCGTGATTCGCGATTCCGGCAGCCGTCGCATTGATTCCGGCTGGCTGGGGGCCGAGCAACGCTGGACCGTGTCACACCCTTCTACCCGTATCGCCGCCATTCGTCGCGGACTGGGATTTGCCTGGGTGCCAGAGGCCGAAATCGGCGATGGCCTGGAGAGCGGTGCACTGAAGGTGCTGCCCCTGAAAGAAGGTGTGGAGCGACTGGTGGACCTGCATCTGATCTATGCGGACGGCCAGTATGCCGGGCAGGCCGCCCGCTACCTGGGTGAGCGGATCCGCGACGCCACTGCTATTCCGTGCCCCGGGGTGACAGTGTCTTGACCGCTTGAGGCTTCGTGACATGGCGCAACCCTGTGAGGAGCGCGGCCAGACGGTCAACTTTCGTGGTTATTTTTCCTGGACCCGAGACGCCATGGGACTGACCTTCAGATCCTGTAGGGGCAGGGTCAGGCGAGTGTCGGTGAGAATAATCGGCAGCTCCCGATTGTTGGGTATCACTCGGGCTTCGAACACATTGGTGATCGGCGCGCTGACTTCCTTGTCCAGATCGATGGCTGTGTGCAGGGTGGTATCCACCGGCGGGTAGATAGTCTGGTCGAAACCCACCTGCACCGGGCCGTCATAGACGAAACGAATCCGGGTATCCACCGGCACTTTCAACGACACCGGTACATCCAGCTTCAATGGCAGCTCGCCTTCTATGGGCATGCGCGGCAGCCATTTGGAAATCAGCTTGGTGTCCCCTTTGATGGCAACAGTGGTCTCAATGGGAATCACGTCCTCATACTCAATATTCATGCGCAGAGGAACCATGGTATCCAGCGCCAGGTTGGCCTTGTAGGTGCCTTTCAGCGGCAACGGCAGGGCCTCATGCTTAAAAGGTACGTCTACCTCCACACGCCCCCTCAGGGTGATCGCCGCTTCCTCCTCGGCACGGGTCTGCACGATCAGGGCTTCCGGCAAATGCAACAGGGCATGCTGATCGTGCAAACCGATACCGATAACAATACGAGTGTAGAGCACAAATCCCAACACCAGCCCCACCACGACAATCGCAAGAGCCACCCAGCCCCAAAGCACCCAACGCCCCATCAAGGCTGCTCCTCGGTCGTCGATGCCGTCTCGTACTCTTCACTACCCGTGGCCGAATCGCCATCACTGAAAGACAGCCCCACTTCCCGCAGTGGCAACTTAAGATCCATCTCGGCGATCAGTGCATCCGCCGGCTCCAGGATGGTAGCGCTGGCTCGCAGCCTGGAGCGTACCGGCACCTGCATGGCACTTTTCAGAGGAATAGAGGTCTTGATATCCGCTTTCAGTGGCACCGACAGATCTTCGAGAATATCCACTTTGGCCGGGGCGTTGAATTGCAGTTTGACGAGCTGATCCACCGGCACATTCACATCAATGGGAACATCGGCTTTTACCGGTAACTCGCCCTTGATCGGTACCGTAATCCATTTTCCCAACACCCGGGCACGGACTTCGCCATCGACGGGAATAATCTGATCCAGCTTGATGGTGTCTTTCAACGGCACATTCATCTTGATGGGTACCGCGTTATCGAACCCCACCTGCACATCCAGGGTTTCCTTGATCGGCAAGGTGAGGGTCTGGTCGATCGGCACCGTGGTGTCGATGACGGTATCGATCATGATGTCCAGATCATCAAGAATATCAATGCCCACTGACATGGGCTCAGGCACTACCACACTGGCCTGTTGGTCGCGCAACAATAATTCCGCGCCCAGATTTTTCCACACCCACCAGGCCAGATAGGCACCAATGGCCAGGGCGATGATCAACAGTACACCGGCACCGATAACAAACGACTTTCGAATGGTAACCTGCATGGATCAGCGCTCCACCTTGCCATTATCGGGGATCGGCCCATTCTGCAAATGGCGCAACACTTCCTGTTTGATTTGCTGACGGATTTCCTCATCCACAGCATGCTCCATCCGTGCACGCAAACGTCGTCGCGCCCGCCGCCATGACCACACCAGGCCCGCGCCGAAGCATAACGCACACAACAGGATCCAAATTATCATTAGCGCAGACATGAACGACTCCCGGACAGCATCAAGAGAACATCACCAATAACTGGAATACACCGACCAGGAAACCAAGAAACGCCCCCACCGCAATCAGAATCCATTCGTCCTGTTCAAATGCTGGGCGCAACATGCCTTCAAACTCTTCCGGTTTGAGACTCTGCAAACGAGTGGACAGGGTATTCTCCAGATCGAGTGCATCATTGGCATAATTTTCAATATGTTTGAGGGTATCCGGCAATCGGCTGACCAGTTCCGATACCGCGGAATCCTTCATGTCACGATAGTTCTGAGTGCCCACGGCAAAAGTGACAAAAGGCTTGGCAAAGCTGGTCTGCTCATCCACCGCTTTTTGTACATGCTTGCCGATCATGGCAAACACCTTGTCGGAGTAAGGCCCCTTGAGAATCCCTTCAATAATGTTGGCCGGTGTCAGAACGTAGGAAGAAACCAGGCGACCGTAATCGCGGGCCACTTCATCCTGACGCTTCATGAACAGGCCCTGCACATTGAACGGACCAAGACGCATCAGCTCCTTGGGATTGAAGATCATCTGAAGAGCAATCCAGTTGGTGGCATAACCAACCGCAAGGCCGAAAACCGGCAGCAACCAGGAACCCTTGTAGAAAATCCAGGTGATCATCTGGAAGGTGCCGAAAATACCACCGAAGTAGAGCCCGGAACGACCGATGAACTTGAACTCCGCCGCACCCACTTCCTGGAAAATACGGTTAAGCAGTGCCTTGTCCTTGGTCAGGTTGGTGATCACCATGTCCTTGAGATCATACATCTGCGCGATATTGATCTTGATCTGTTTCATGATGTCGGAGATCAAGCCTGGCGCTTCTTTCTTGACCCTTTTGTAAACCTGTTTTTTCACCATCTCCGGCATGGATTCCCATAGCCCGGGCTCATGCTGGCCCATGATGGAATCCACTACATCCTCAATCATTCCGTTAAGCGGCGGCTCCAGTTCACTGGCCACTCTTTCCGGGTCAAGGCGGGCAAAGATTTCTTCCTGGGTAATCAGGTAGGTGGTAATAGTATCCACGGAGATCGCTGCCATCTTGGCTGCCCGGCGGGGAATGATGCCCTGCCATCCCAGCAGGGGAGGTTTGCCGAAAAACTCTACCGGATAAAACATCATCTTGATCGCAATCACGTTGGTGGCATAGCCCACCACGGCGCTGATCAATGGCATGGATAAATACAGCCAGATATTATCGGCAAACTCGTTGATATACGCTTCCATGTTGCCTCGCTTTTCGTTCTTTTTGAGGAGTCTCTGAACAACTCCTTACTTTATTTCAGCGCACAGGTTGCTATCCGGAGCAGGCCGCCCAGAATGCCTTGCCGAAAGCTGAAAGGTGTGCAGTTTCGCGAATAAAGACTGGCTTAAGCCGGGAATCTTTACGCATCTGCTCGCAGGCGGCGCGCACCTCCGAACCGTTCTCGATGGCTTCGTATTTTGCTGTCTGTTTATTGTCTTCGGGGCCGCCATCGAGCAAACCCAACGCAAATAAATGCGCGAGATAATGCGGCACCGCATCGGCAAGCATGACACCACTTTCATTGCCAACACGGCTTAGAAACGCCATTACCCGGTGGTCACTGTTTTTGAAGCGCCCTCCACGAGCCACCAGATGACTGATGGCAATATCAGAACCGTCAGACAAGGCAGTCAGAATCCTGACTTCGTCGGGCACTAACTGATTGATGATTCGTCCGTAAACTCTCGCCTGGGCAGACTCGGGCGTCTGCTCCAGCGACTGCTCAGACAGCGCTTCAAATCTGCACTGCAAGGAAACATCCCGCTCCTGTCCATAACCGGAAGCCGTTTCTCCCGGTGACGGCAGAGACTGGTAACGGCTCGCGCCGTTGAGTCGCAGTTGCAGATCTTCAAGCAAAACATCTTCAACAGATCTTGCCTGGCTAAGCACAAAATCACCGCCAGGCGCACGCGCCATCGCCTGCCGCATTTGCCGTAGCAGGCGACCTGCCAATGGCGTTGTGACCGTTTTTCTGTTCTTGGTTTTGTGTTCAGTCAACCTGGCCTCCGTGGCAGCTTCGGCTCTGCGAAGCTATTGGTCCGTCTATTACAGGATCATTAAGTATCACTGTTTGGAGGGGTCAACAATGTTGGCGAGAATGTCGATACAAAAATCCCACAGTCGCTTAATGTTATGTGTACTTTCTGTTTGCTCTCGTTTGATACAGTGCAATGACGGTGTTTTCCCGAATCGATTTTTCGAAGCGATTTTACGATTACGGACACCTCACAACGGCACACCAAAAACAGGATCGATCATGAATAACAAGGACGCCATCGAACGCATGCATCAGCGAGTCGGGTTTCTTTCCTATCTGCCCGAACCGGTCACTCAGGATCTCGACCGGGCAGTGGATGAGTATCTGGAAAGCGAAAAGAGCCGCCTGGATAAAGCCATCAATACCGGCATTCAGGCTCTGCCTCTCTGGCTGCGCAGCATTGCCCGCAGCGCCCTTCGCTAATCCCCGCACCAAGGATGCCCACATGAACGACCTGACCACGAACCTGGAAATACAGATTGAACTGGAAAAACTCGACCAGTACCTGACCCTCGACCACTCGACCTGGCAGGCATTGGCGGACGCGGGTACCAGCAACCTGCGTGAGCTGCGCGAACATATCGAACAGGAGATGTACGATCAGCACCGCAAGGGCTTTCAGCATCTGGCCAGCTGGACCCGCTGGCTCTCCATCAAGCAATTGGCAAAACTGGCTTATGCCATCGGCGCCAAGATGGCCGCTCGCCTGGTCGGCGAAATGGATCCCTACTTTGCTGTAAAAGTTGCCCGACGGCTGACCCCGGATTTTCTCGGCGAGATTGCCGCCCAGGCAGACCCGCGCAAGATTCGTGAAATCATTCGACGGCTCCCTGCGGAAATAATCCGCGAAGTGGCACTGAAACAAATTCAGGAAAAACAATTCCTGCTACTGGGCCGTTTTGCCGACGCCCTTTCCGCCCCCTCGATTCGTGAAGTGGTCAACGCGGTGAAAGATGATGGTGCGCTACTAACCATCGCCTTCTACATGGAAAACACCGCCCAGCTCAGCAACGTGATCCGCATGATTGATAACAGCCGGCTGGCCAGCATCGTTCGCTCCGGCACCGAAAATGTGGAGCTATGGCCCAAGGCCATCTGGGTCATTGATCATGTGGAAGGCGAACTGAAAAGCCGGCTGGGCAATATCATGGCCGAGCAAGACGAACGCACCCTGGACTCCCTGGTGGATGTAGCGCACCGCCAGCAATTGTGGGGACCGGTGTTGCGTGCTCTTTCTGTGATCAATCCTCGCTACCACCGCAAGATCGTCAATCTTCCCTCGCTGCGCAACAGCACCGTAATCACCGAGCTGGTGAATGCCGCAGTCAGCAAGAATCTGCTGGAAGAAACCCTGCCTTTGGTGAAGGCCATGCAACGCGACTATCAGGAAGTGGTCGCCCACACCGCCCTGCGCCAGGGCGAGGAGGTCGCTGACGCCGTGGTGCAAGCTGCCCACCAGGCCGGCCACTGGGATCTGATTCTGGATCTGGCCCAACACCTGGGTGACGATGAACGCAACATGCTGGCACGCCTGCCCAGCACGCATAACCCGTCGATCATCGAGGCACTGATGCGCAACGCCGCCAAATCCGGCAAGACTGGGCTGCTCCTGGATTTTGCCCGCCGCTTTCACCGCGACGGCCTGCAGACCGTGGTGGAAATCAGCCTGCGCGACGGCGGCGACCTGTTGCAGGCATTCCTGGATGCGGCACGGGATACCCGCAACGGCTGGCAAGCCATTGCCTCCGCCGTCAGCGTGGTGGACGCTCCGGACATGCTGCGCGACATTGGCCGCATCTATCAGCGCCAGAACCCCCAGGATCAGCAGGCTTTCCGCGAGGCCGCCAACGAAACCGGCTTCTGGTCACGGCTGGAACAGGCCCTTCCAGCCTGACCGCTGAACCCTTCGCCCGCGCAATGGTCATACCTGTTGGCCCCGGCAAAACTCTGCCGGGGCTGATCTTTCACGGTATCGTGCCATTCCCCTGAGATACTGGGGGCACTCATTGCAACCGGGAGAAGAATCATGCGCTGGTTTTTTCTTTCAATCTGTCTGTTCCTTGGCGCCTGCGTCAGCCCGGTGGTCATCGACAGCCAGGAAGGCGCCAGCCTGAACCAGTACCGCAGCTATGCCTTCGTTGAACAGAACGAGGATCAGCCACGGGCGCTGGATGATCAACGCGCCCGCTCTGCCCTGAAAACCGCCCTTTCTGAAAAGGGCCTGAGCCCCGTTGCTTCCGGGCAGGCCGACTTGCACGTCAGACATTTCTTCAAACGCGAACAACGCTACGACGGTTCCGTGCTGCAATTCGGTTTCGGCTTCAGCCGCAACAATGTGGGCGTGGGCACCACTACCCCGGTGGAAGGCGATATCACCGAAGAATACAAACTGGTGGTGCAGGTGGTGGATCCGGCCAGCAACAATGTGGTCTGGCAAGCTACCAGCCGTGATCGTCTCTATGACGAAATGAGCAGTGAGCGCCGCAGCGAACGAATTCGCAAAGCCGTTGATGAAATGTTCCAGCGCTATCCCGGCTGACCCGACGACGCGCCGTAGGTAGAAGGACCACCCCTTGGATGCCATCCTGATCGGCCCGCTGGCATTGCCGGCGGGTACTGTTGTTGCTCTCATCACCTTTTCCACCGCCGTGCTGGCCAGCCTCTGGTGGCAGTGGCGTGGCAGGCCGGTGGAAAAGTGGCTGTGGCTGATTACCCTGTCAGCACTGATGGGAGCTCGCCTGGCCTTTGTGCTGCGCTACCCGGAGCAATATTCCGGCCCGCTGGCCATGGTGGATATTCGTGATGGTGGCTGGTGGTGGCCCGGAGCCCTGGCAGCGTTGCCGGTGATCGCCCTGTGCCTGTGGCGACGGCCGGAACTGCGCCTGGCATTACTCTCCTGCACCGCTGCGGCAATGATCGCCCTGGGCCTCTCCCTGACCACCCTGCACAGCATGAGCCCTGCCGCTGCTCCACTGCCGGATATCGCCCTGGAAAACCTGCAGGGCACCCCTGTTCCCCTGAAACAGCTGACACAGGGACCCACCCTGATCAATCTCTGGGCCACCAGGTGTCCACCCTGTCGACGGGAAATGCCGGTGCTGGCCAACGCCCAGGCTCGCTATCCCAACGTCCGCTTCGTACTCGCCAATCAGGGAGAAACCGCCCAGGCCGTGCGCGACTACCTGATCCAGGCCAAGCTACATTTTGACCTGCCCCTGCTGGACCCGCAGATGGCGCTGGGTCACCATGCCGGAAACGGCGGCCTGCCACTGACCCTGCTGTTTGATGGCGACGGCAACGAACTGGCCCGTCACTTTGGCCCCCTGTCCCGAGCCAGCCTGCATCACTTTCTTACCAGCCACCTGGATGATCCTCGCCCATGAAAATGCTCACCCTGCTGCTGTCCTTGCTGCTACCGCTGTCCGCCTTAGGCCAACCAGCCGACATGGACAGCCTGCTGGCACGCCTGGAAAGCAGCAGCTGGGTGGCGGAAGGCGCCAAAGCCCCCCAGCGGGTGGCCTATGTGTTCACCGACATGGCCTGCCCCTACTGTGCCCAGCTATGGGAGAACATGCAGCCACTGGTCAACCACCCGGACAATACCCTGCAGGTGCGCCATATCATCGTCGGCCTGATTCACCCCAAACGCAGCTTCACCCAGGGCGGCGCCATCCTCGCCGCCCCGGACCCGGCGGCGGCCCTGGCCGAACACGAAGGCCACTATGACGACGGCGGCATCCGCCCCCTGGAACGGGTCCCCGACGCCATCCGAAGCCAGATCCACAACAACACGGCATTGATGATCGGTTTGGGCCTGCAGGGCACACCGGCGTTGGTGTTTAAAGACTCACAGGGACGTTGGCGGCTGGCGCCTGGGGTCGTTGGGGAGGAGGCGTTGCGGGCGGAGGTGTTTCAGATTAATTGATAATTGAGAATGGATAATTGATAACTCGCGGGACAACTCTGGTTGGTTCTGCAAACGCATGAGGCCGCGCCCAGAAGTCTGGACGCGGCCTCATGCCTTTAAGATCAATGCGGCGCTGATTCGCGCGTTATCAATTATCCATTCTCAATTATCAATTGCTCAATCACTTAGCCAACTCACCTTGCCCTGACACACCGTCAGCTTCACGTTGCCCTTGAGCACCGCGCGCCGCCAGGGGGAGTTGTTGCCAGCGGACAGCCAGTGTTCGGCGTAATCCTTCTCGGCACTGGCATCCAGTACGCAGAGGCTGGCCGGGCGACCGGTTTCCAATTGGCCGGCCAGGATGCCCAGGCAGCGCGCCGGCGCGGCAGTGATGGCGTCCAGGGCGCGGGGCAGTTCCAGCTTGCCGTCTTCCACCAATTGCAATACCAGACCGAGCAGGGTATCCAGCCCGGCCATGCCCGGCTTGGTGGCCGGGAAGGGAGCCGCCTTGCTGGAGGAGCCGATGGGGGTGTGCTGGGAGCATATGGCATCAATGGTACCGTCGGCCACCGCCTCCAGCAGGGCCTCGCGATCCGCCGCACTACGCAAGGGCGGAATCACATGACAGTGGCTGTTGAAACCTTCCAGGGCTGATTCATCCAGCAGCAGGTGCTGGATACTCACATCCGCTGTCACCGGCAGACCGCGGCGCTTGGCCGCGCGCAACAGGCGCAGGGAGTCTGCGCTGGAAATCTGCTGGAAATGGGCACGCACGCCGGTGGCCTCCACCAGCAACAGGTCCCGGGACAGATCCACACTTTCCGCCACCGCCGGAATCCCCGGCAATCCCAGGCGAGTAGCCACAGCACCCTCATGGGCACAACCGCCGGCGCTCAGCGCCGAATCCTGTGGCCGGAACATGACCGGCAAATCAAAGGTGGAGGCGTATTCCAGGGAACGCTTGAGCACCAGGGCGCTGGCCACCTTGCGGCCCGCATTACCCACCGCAATACAGCCGGCCTTGGCCAGGGTGGCCATTTCCGCCAGCTGATCGCCGGCCAACCCCTGGGTCATGGCGGCAATGGGCATGATCCGCGCAAACCCGGCCTGGCCTGCCTGCTCACGGATCAACCGCACCACAGCGGTGGAATCCACCGGCCCGCAATCAGGCTGAGCCACCAGATGGGTAATGCCACCGGCGGCGGCAGCGCGGGTTTCGCTGGCGATATCGCCGCTGCGCCCGCTCCCCGGCAGGGACAGATGCACGCAGGCATCCACCAGCCCGGGCAGTACCCAGTGGCCTTCGGCGTCCACGATGTCGGCGCCGGGCGCATCCAGGCTGGCGCCGATACGCACCAACCGACCGTTTTCGATCAACAGGTCGGCGATTTCGTCACGGCCGCTGGCCGGGTCGATAACCCGGCCCTTGCGAATCAGGATATTGGCTTTCTTACTGGCCACGCTCACCTCCCGTGCGGCCATGGGCGCTGCTTTCCTGGCCGCTGATGGCCATAGACATGACCGCCATGCGCACCGCGATACCGAAGGTCACCTGGTTGAGAATCACCGAGCGGGGGCCGTCCGCCACTTCCGAGGCAATTTCCACGCCGCGGTTGATGGGCCCGGGATGCATGACGATGGCATCCGGCTTGGCCAGCTGCAGTTTTTCGTTGTTGAGTCCGTAGAGCCGGAAAAATTCACCCTCGCTGGGCAACAGGGCGGAATCCATACGCTCCTTCTGCAGGCGCAGCATGATCACCACATCCACATCCTTCAGGCCCTGGCCCATATCAGTGAACACGGTGGCTCCCAGCGCGTGGGCATCCACCGGCAGCAGGGTTTTCGGGCCGATCAGGCGCACTTCCTCGGCGCCGAGGATATTCAGGGCGTGGACCTGGGAGCGCGCCACCCGCGAGTGCAGGATGTCACCGACGATGGCCACTTTCAGGCCCTCGAAGTCGCCCTTGTAATGGCGGATGGTGTACATGTCGAGCATGGCCTGGGTGGGGTGGGCATGGCGCCCGTCACCGGCATTGATCACCGCCACATTGGGGGTCACTTCGTTGGCGATGAAGAAGGGCGCGCCGGAATCCTGATGGCGCACCACGAACATGTCCGCGGCCATGGCTTCCAGGTTGCGCAGGGTATCGAGCAGGGTTTCGCCCTTGCTGGTGGCGGATTTGGCGATATCCAGGTTGAGCACGTCGGCGCTGAGGCGCTGGGCCGCCAGCTCGAAGGTGCTGCGGGTACGGGTGCTGGATTCGAAGAACAGATTGACCACTGTCTTGCCGCGCAGCAGTGGCACCTTCTTGATGGACCGCCCCCCCACATCCACAAAACTGGCGGCGGTATCGAGAATATCTTCCAGCAAAGAGCGGGGCAGGTGCTCGGTGGTAAGAAAATGGCGTAGCTTACCGTCGTCGGTCAGTTGTACGCGGGAGGATGGCGCAAGCGTCATTCTTCAGGCCTTGTGTCTCGTATCTCCGCCACAAGGGGGGCGGGCCCGCGTAATTCTACCCGTTGATGGGGGGGCAATGCCAAAGTTTCACCACAGATATCGGCACGAATCGGCAATTCCCGATGGCCGATATCAAATAGCACCACCAATGCGATGGATGCCGGACGACCGAAATCGAACAGTTCGTTCATGGCGGCACGGATGGTGCGCCCGGTCATCAGCACGTCGTCCACCAGTAGAATATGCTGCCCGTCCACCTCGAAGGGCAGTTTCGACGGCGTTACGGTGCGTTTGAGCCCGCGGGTATCAAAGTCATCCCGGTAGAAGGCCGGGTTCAGGGTCCCCAGTGGCAACGGCTCGGCCAGTTTCCCGTTCAGCGCCCGGGCCACCCAGGCCCCACCGGACTCGATCCCCACCAGCAGCGGCGCCCGATCACCGTATTGTTCGGTGATGGCTCCGGCCATGGTGTCCAGGTGTGTCTGCAGTTGTTGTTCGTCCCAGCTCAAGGGGCTCTCCAGAAGATTATCTTTACTGTAGGAGCCATGCTTGCATGGCGAAAGACCAAGCATGGCGTCTGTTTACTCAAGAATAAAGTCTCAACCGTATTGTGAGGCCCGTGCTTATCCACAAATCACTCCCTTTGCGTACCGGCTGTCCCGCGCAGCCCGGCAGTGGTCCCACCAATGATCCGATCAAACCGTTCAGTTTTTTGGGATGGCAGTCACCGGCGATGAGCAGGAGGATAGAAAAAGCTGCATGGCAGCAGTAAGTTTTGTAAAGAGTGGAACCCGACTAACAGATAACGCTCCAACCACCAGGAAGACCGGGTAGGGTACAGGGATGCAACTACGAAACGACTCGCAGCGCTTCGGCATTATCACCATCGTTCTGCACTGGTTGGTGGCCATGACAGTGGTGGGCCTGTTTGCACTGGGCCTGTACATGGTCGATCTCACTTACTACGACGACTGGTACCGTAGCGCCCCGCATCTGCATCGCAGCGTGGGCATCCTGTTGTTTCTGGTAATGACTTTCCGGTTGCTGTGGCGGCTGGTATCTCCGCCCCCGAAAGCCCTTGCCAGCCATCAACCCTGGGAACGCATCAGCGCGCACCTGACCCACTGGGCGCTTTACCTGCTGCTTTTCACCGCCATGATCAGCGGTTATCTGATCACCAGCGCCGATGGCTCCGCCATTGATGTGTTTGACTGGTTTGCCGTGCCCTCCATCACCGGTGACCAGAAAGGCCTGGAAGACACCGCCGGCGACATTCACGAAATCGCCACCTGGGCAATCATCATACTGGCCAGCGTGCACGCCCTGGCCGCACTCAAACACCACCTGCTTGATCGGGACGATACCCTGCGCCGCATACTGGGCATGGCATCCCGAAACCCTGACAACCATTAACCCAAACGGAGTTCGATGCTTATGTTGACGCTAGCAAAGAAGATCACCATTCCCGCCCTGGCATTACTGCTCAGCAGTATGGCCTTTGCCGACAAGCCCGGTGGCACCTATGCCTTCGATAAAAAGGGCGCCCACCAGTTTGTCATGTTCAAGATTTCCCACCTGGGCTACAGCTGGCTGTACGGCCGCTTCAACGACTTCGACGGCAGCTTCACCGTGGACGCGGAAAACCCGGAAAACAGCAGCGTGCAGGCCACCATCCAGGTCGCCAGCCTGGACAGCAACCACGCCGAGCGTGACAAGCACCTGCGCGGCGATGACTTCCTCGAGGTAGACGAGTACCCCACCGCCACCTTCAAGAGCACCAAGATTGAAAAAACCGGTGAAAAAACCGCCAAGATTACCGGCGACTTCACCCTGCACGGTGTCACCAAACCGGTCACCCTGGACGCCAAACTGCTGGGCTACGGCGATGATCCCTGGGGCGGCTACCGCATGGGCCTGGAAGCCTCCACAACCCTGAAGCTGGCGGACTTCGGCATCACCTACGACCTGGGCCCCGCCTCAGAAACCGTGGACATTATTATTTCCGTGGAAGGGGTTCGGCAGTAAAGCTCTAAAGAAAAAACGCAGAACTGCAGGAGCCATGCTTGCATGAGCTCCTGCAGATTCAGAAAGGACGTCCAAGACGTACAATCTGGTTTCTATCTTGAGGAACAAGCGGGTCCAGAAAATCCCCTTCCTTGTCTCTCGGAAAGCGCCTATCGGGAATAAATGTGCTCACTCCCGGAATATCATTACGAAAGAGGACCCGCTGCTCAATCTCTACCCTTTCAGCATTACGAGAAAAAAGGCTGATCCTGGCAAGCTTTCCATTTGAATATTGGTATTCCCTTCTTTTCCGATCCCGGACATGAATGGATTTTACTTTATCTCCATCATAGGTGAACTCGCGCTCCGGATTTCCCTGCGTATCGAGCATCGACAGAAGCTGGCCGTTTTCGTCGTAAACAAATTCGGGAAACCCATAAACCGTGTCATCTTTGCTAAACCAGATTTCGTCATCACCGGCACCCAGGGAAACGTCTCCGTCGGGCTTGCCGTTTTCATCAAATCCATAGAGCTTCATGTATTCGTTTGGAGCAGGCGGATTCCGGCTTGCCTCACTCTCATGCAACTCACCTATTTCGGGAAGCCAGGTAAATGTCCTGTAACGGGTATCAACAAAGCTGTCATTGTCACCATAGCGATCAATGATTACCCGACTTTCCAGATCCCCGGGCAACCACTTGGCCACTTTTTTCTGGTAGCCATGGCCAGCATAGACGGCAATATTCGGCAGGCTGACGGAATCTGAATATTCGGGAGATGGATCTACCGTAACAAAAAATTCGAAACCGGCCTGGGAGTTCCCCGATAACTCAGTGGTTTGAATGTGAGAAAGAAAAGGAGGCGCCGTTGTTATCTGATCATTCTCTCCGTAGAACACCACATGCTGGGATTGCTTCCAGCCACCGCCCTCCATCGCCTGCTGGCTTATCGTCATCCTGTAACCAAATTGGTAACTGGCTGGACAAAAATCACCCTTGCAGAGCACTTCCTCTTTTACCAGCTGCTTTCCTTCTCTGCTCGGACACACTGAAATTCGACCGTCACTTTCAATATCAAGCTGTTGAAGGGCGAAATTCCCATCACCATTTGTTCCCATGTTTTGCACTACGGACAGAAGCGCAGGAGGGAGTGGGTTTTCAGATTGCTGATATCGGCAGGTCAGACCTCCCGTACGCACATCATCGCCTGTTCCCCATTGACCATCATTACCGGGATCCACAACAAACCGGGAGCGAATGACATTGCCCGCACTGTAGTCGAAAACCTGCATTCCTTTAACCGCGCCACCCTCCCGGTAGGTCACGGTATCAGGAACTGGCGCATAGGATCCGGTAACGGATTGACCATCACTGCTTCCGCCACCACCGCAGCCGGTGATCAGGACTGAAAAAACCACCACAAGGTTGAACGTTCCAGCTTTCGTTTTTCCTCTCACACCTGTTTTCCCCCACATAATTTGTACTAAAAAATCTGTGCGCCGCCCGCAAAGAAGCCTTCAGCAATGATCACCGCCGCCATGGAATCCACTCGGCTATCGGCCTGACGAATACCGGTTCGCTCGCGGGCTTCACGGGTACTCAGGCGCTCATCCACCAACCACACCTTCATGCCGAACCGGCCTTTCAAACGGCCCGCAAATTTCTTCGCCCGCGCCGTGGATTCACTTTCACTGCCATCCATGTTCAACGGCAAACCCACCACCAGCCCTTCCGGCTCCCACTCTTTCAACAAGGCAGCAATGTCGTCCCAGTTGGGTTGAGTGTTCTTGCAGGGCAGGGCTTTTAATGGTGTGGCAGTGCCCAGCAGACTGTTGCCACTGGCCACGCCGATTTTGTGTGTGCCGTAGTCGAACGCGAGAATCATGGAAGACCTAATGGATAATTGATAATGGATAATTGATAACGACGCGGATATAACGGCGAAATTGATGGCCAAGCTATGAGGCCGCGACCAGGCTTTAGTCGCGGCCCCATACATTGATGACTCTTACTACACATGAACGCGCAGCTATCAATTATCCATTATCAACTATCAATTGCCTTTCAGCTGTGCCCCGCCTGGGTCGCAATCAGGCTCATATCCACACCGATACGCGCAGCGGCCGCTTGCCAGGTTTGTTCGAAAGGGGTGTCCAGCACCAGTTCGCGACTGGCCGGGGTGCTGAGCCAGGCGTTTTCCACCAGCTCCTGTTCCAGCTGACCGGGTTCCCAGCCGGCATAGCCCAGGCAGATCAACGACTGCTCCGGTCCTTCGCCGATGGCAATGGCTTCCAGAATATCGCGGCTGGTGGTGAGCATCAGGCCGTCGCTGAGCGGCACGCTTGACTGCCAGTGGGTCGATGCCGCGTGCAAGACGAAACCGGCTTCCTGCTGCACCGGCCCGCCAGCGACCACCCGATGCCGCTCAGAGGGCGGCACCTCGATCTCGATGTCCATGTCGCTGAGGATATCGCCCAGGCTGATCTGCACCGGGCGGTTGAGAGTCAGCCCCATGGCCCCCTCGCTGCCATACTCGACGATATAGGTGACAGAATGTTCGAAGTTGGGGTCGGCCATCTGCGGCATGGCCACCAGCAACTGGTGTTTGAGGCTTGTGTTGTCCATGGGGACAGTATCCGGGGCAGGGGGGAGAGCTGCAAGCGTCGGGAGGCTAGATAGGTACCCTTTCCCAATATCGGGCAGATTGCCTGCGGGAACGATGGCGCAAATCAACCTTTCAAGATGCGACTGTAGGAGCACCTCTCGAGGTGCGAATCCGAGCTTCGGCGAAGGAAACTTACACCGGCTACCACCAGATCTTTCTAAAGAGACCCGCTCAACTGCTGACAGGCCTGATCGTCCTGCGGACGATTTCCGCGCAAGCGCGGTTCGCGCCTCGAGAGGCGCTCCTACAGTTGCGTCGTAGCGAGCGTGGGTATTACTTCGACGACACCCGCTGGTTCTTGTCGAACTTCCAGGTGCGGATGATTTCCAGCACGTCCATGTTCTTGCGCATCTCCGCGGTGAAAGCATCGAAGGGGGCGGCGAGGCGCACGCTCTGGATGGCGGCCTGATCCAGAAACTTGTGGCCGGAGGATTTCAGCAGGCGCACTTCCTTGAGCTTGCCATCCTTCTGTATCGATACCATCAGCCGCACGGCACCGAAGGTATTGCTGTTCAGTGCCTGGGACGGGAAGTTGCGGGTACCCATGGCTTCCACCTCACGGCGGAAGCTGTCGATGTACTGGGCCTCGTAGTGAGCCTTGGCGGACACCGAGGTGAGACGACGGATCCGCGGGCGCTTGGCATAGGCCTGTTTCTGGGCATCCAGCCGGGCCTGCAGGCTGGCGATCTCCCGGCTCAGGTCCTGCAGGTTTTCCTGTTTCGCCACCTTGAGGGGCTTTTGATCGGTTTTCTCTTGCTGGTCCGCTTTTACCTTCTGGTCGCTGGTGCGGGCGGTGGTGATGACCAGCAACTGGGACTGGCGATCGCGGCGCTCCCGGGTGGTCTTTTCCTTGAGCTGCACGTTGTCGAGTTTGTTGTCGGCGAAGTCCACCTGCTCGGTGGTGGTCAGTTCCTGTTTTTCCGCCAAATCACCGGAGCCCAGCTGGTTGCTCTGGGCAATAAAGTCCGCCTCGTCCGGCGCGTCATCACTGCGATGCTGGGACAGGGTCACTTCCAGGGTATGCGGAGCCGCACGCTGCTTTTCGGGGGCAAAGCTGACCCCGAAGATAAGAATGCCGTGGAAGGCCAGCGCCAGAAACACCGTAAAGGTGAGACGATCTGATGCACTGACGGTGGAATTGGCTGCCATGGTTTCTTCTTTTTGTTACTGCCTTTAAACGGCCGGAGAGTGTGCCCCGGACCGTACTCATCGTCTATGACGGCTGCCGCAACTCCAGCAACATATCGAACAGCTGGCCGGCAATGTTGATATTGAAGATCGCGTCCAGCTCACGAATGCAGGTGGGGCTGGTCACGTTGATTTCGGTGAGATAATCACCGATCACGTCCAGACCCACGAAATACAGCCCCTTGCGCTTGAGCGTAGGCCCCACCTGCTCACAGATCCAGCGGTCCCGGTCGCTCAGCTCCCGGCCCTGGCCGGTGCCACCGGCGGCCAGGTTGCCGCGCAGCTCGCCTTCCTTGGGGATCCGCGCCAGTGCATAGGGCACCGGCTCGCCGTTGATCATCAGGATGCGCTTGTCGCCCTCGGTGATCTCCGGCACGAAGCGCTGGGCCATGATCGGCGTCTTGCCATGCTGGGTGAGCACCTCAATCACTACCGAGATATTGGGGCTGTCCTTGCGCACCCGGAAGATGTTGCTGCCGCCCATGCCGTCCAGCGGCTTCATCACAGTGTCACCGAACTCCTGTACAAAATCGCGCAGCAGTCCGGACTGGCTGGATACCAGCGTCGGCGCACAGCACTGGGGAAAGTCGGTGGCGAACAGCTTTTCGTTGCTGTCGCGGACACTGCCGGGCCGGTTCACTACCAGCACGCCTTCCCGTTCCACCTTTTCCAGCAAGTAGGTGGCGTAGATGTACTCCGCATTGAACGGCGGGTCCTGGCGCATCAGGATAATATCCAGATCGGCCAGATCGTAATTCACGGCGTCGGCCAGACGGTACCAATCGTCGTTATTGTCGGTGACGGACAGTGCCCGAGTGGCCGCAAAGGTGCGACCATCGCGCACATACAGATCTGCCGGCTCCATGTAGAGCAATGACCAGCCACGTCGTTGCGCTTCCAGCAGCATGGCGAAGGTGCTGTCTTTCCAGGGTTTGATTTTGGCGATGGGGTCCATCACCACACCAATACGCAGGCTCATGGGGTCTCCACAGACAATAAAGCGGGCCGGGGAATGTTAGCAGCGCTGAACGCCCACCGCTATGCAGGGATGCGCGGGGCATTTTCCCAAGTTTCATAGGGTCTTATAGATTGATTGTAGAATCTGTGTTAAAAACTTCGCTTGGGCTCGTATCGCTACACCCCCCGCCCATCGAATTACTAGAAAGGCCAAAAATTACAATAAGTTGCGGCCAACAACGGTTCACGGTTAAAGGCAGTTTCCATGACTGACAATTTCCAAGACCTCAAGGTAATGGTGATCGACGATTCCAAAACCATCCGTCGTACCGCTGAAACCTTGTTGAAGAAAGCAGGTTGTGAAGTGATCACCGCCACCGATGGCTTCGATGCCTTGGCCAAAATCGCCGACAGCAAACCCAATATCATCTTCGTCGACATCATGATGCCGCGCCTTGACGGGTATCAGACCTGCGCCCTGATCAAGAACAACAGTGCCTTCAAGGCCACCCCGGTGATCATGCTGTCGTCCAAGGACGGCCTTTTCGACAAGGCCAAGGGACGGATAGTGGGGTCCGACGAGTATCTGACCAAGCCGTTTTCCAAGGACGAGCTTCTCGGCGCGATTCGACAGCATATCAACGGTTAAGCGACAACGTCGCTGAACCTGAAGAGGATAAGATGGCACGTATTCTGATTGTGGATGACTCTCCTACCGAAACCTACAAGTTGCGGGAGATTCTCGAAAAGCACGGCCACGAGGTACTCGAGGCCGCCAACGGGGCCGATGGCGTGGCCATGGCCCGCTCTGAGCTGCCCGAGCTGGTACTGATGGATGTGGTGATGCCGGGTCTTAACGGCTTCCAGGCCACCCGCCAGCTCACTAAGGGTGCAGACACCGCGCACATTCCCATCGTTATCGTCACCACCAAGGATCAGGAAACCGATCGTGTCTGGGGCAAACGCCAGGGCGCCAAGGACTACCTGACCAAGCCGGTGGACGAGGATGTGCTCCTGCAAACCGTCGATCGCATGCTGGCCGACGGCTGATATTCGGAGCCCCTGATGAGCGCAACTGCTTCCGCCGCCTATATCCAACTGGCCGACTATAACCGTCGCTGCCGCGAGCAGGCCAAAGACCTGCCCATGCAGCAGGATGCGGTCAGCTACTGGAGCGGTGTGGGCTTTGTGATGGATGGCAAGAAATACGTGGCACCACTGGATGAGGTTTCCGAAATCCTCTCGGTGCCGGCCTACACCCGCATTCCCGGCGCTCGTAGCTGGATGAAGGGCGTGGCCAATGTCCGGGGTCGACTGATGACCGTGATGGATCTCAGCGGCTTTCTGGAAAAGAGTTCGCCGGTCCAGGAAAAGCGCCGACGGTTGTTGGTACTGGACCAGGATGACTTGTACACCGGTATGACGGTGGACGAGGTGCTGGGGATGCAACATTTTCCCATTGATGAATTTGTGGAATCACTGCCGGTCAGCGATGCCAGCGTCACACCTTTTGTGCGCGGCGCCTACCGGCGGGACGGGGAGTACTGGTCCGTGTTCAGCCTGACCCGGCTGGCAGAGGATCCGCGCTTTATGCAGGTCGCCCGCACCGGCTGAGCTGCATATAAGCATTTGGGGTACATAAGAAGAGCGAACGCCAGGCCAGGAGCCAGATTATGAAGTTCAATTCGGGAGCAATCTTTGACAAATTGCGGGGGGGCGCGGAAGGCAGCACGCTGAATATCGCGCTGTATATCGGCCTTGCCGTCTTTATCGTCCTGGCGGTGGTGAACTTTCTGCTTTCCGCCACCACGGCGAACAAGGCCCAGGAAAACATTACCCTGGCCTCGGAGATGCGGGTTATTTCCCAGCAGATCGCCAAGAACTCCCTGGAAGCCGCCGCCGGTAACGCCGACGCCTTCGAATTGCTGGCCAAATCCCAACAGAGCTTCCAGTCCGCCTGGGATCAGGTGAAGGATGAGCCGGTCGACAGTCCCCAGGTAAAAGAACGTCTGAGCAGCCTGTGGTCTGAAGTGAACAGCAACGCCGGCATTATCCTGCGCGGGGAAGACACGGTTCTGGATCTGCACGAAGTGGCAGACACCCTGGCCCAGACCATTCCTTCCCTGCAGGCAGAATATGAAGGCGTGGTGGACATTCTGGTAGCCACCGGCGCCGAGCCGGATCAGATCGCGTTTGCCCAACGCCAGTCTCTGCTGGCCGAACGGATCCTCAGCTCCATTTCCAAGGTACTGGAAGGGGGCGATGGCGCGGTGATCGCGGCGGATGCTTTTGGTCGTGATGCCAGCCTGTTTGGCCGGGTCATGAACGGCATGATCGAAGGCGACGAAGCCATGGGCATTGACCAGGTCAACGACCCGGATGCCCTGGATTACCTGGCCGAGATTGCCGACCTGTTCGACGAATTCGTTAACCAGTCCGTGGATGAAATCCTGGAAACCGCTCCCGAACTGTTCCAGGTACGTAACGCGGCCGACACCATCTTCCGTCGCTCCCAGGACCTGCTGCAGGAATCCAGCAACCTGAACAACCAGTTCGAAGGCACCACCAACACCTTCTTCCCGTCCGTGACCTTGGGTGGCTTGTCTGCTGCCATCGCGGTGCTGCTGTTCTTCCTGATCATGGCCCAGCGTAACCGTCAGGCGGCAACGTTGAAGGACGAACTGGAAAGCGAGAACCAGCGTAACCAGGCGGCGATTCTGCGACTGCTCGACGAACTGGGCGACCTGGCGGACGGTGACCTGACCGTACAGGCGACGGTGACCGAGGACTTTACCGGTGCCATCGCCGACTCCATCAACTACTCCATTGACCAGCTGCGCAGCCTGGTACAAACCATCAACAACTCGGCGGTACAGGTGGCCTCGGCGGCGCAGGAAACCCAGTCTACGGCGATGCATCTGGCTGAAGCCTCCGAGCACCAGGCCCAGGAAATTGCCGGCGCCTCCGCGGCGGTGAACGAAATGGCGGTATCCATTGACCAGGTATCCGCCAACGCCGCCGAATCCGCCGCGGTAGCGGAACGGGCGGTAGCCATCGCCAACAAGGGCGCTGAAGTGGTACAGGCCACCATCCACGGCATGGACACCATTCGCGAACAGATCCAGGAAACCTCCAAACGGATCAAGCGTCTGGGTGAATCCTCCCAGGAGATTGGCGACATCGTATCCCTGATTAACGACATTGCCGACCAGACCAACATCCTCGCATTGAACGCCGCCATTCAGGCGTCCATGGCCGGTGAAGCCGGCCGGGGCTTCGCGGTGGTAGCGGATGAGGTACAGCGCCTGGCGGAACGTTCCGCCGCCGCAACCAAGCAGATTGAAACCCTGGTAAAAACCATTCAGACCGATACCAACGAAGCGGTAATCTCCATGGAAGCCACCACCGCCGAGGTGGTAAAAGGGGCCCGTCTGGCGCAGGACGCTGGTGTGGCACTGGAAGAAATTGAGAACGTATCGAAAACCCTGGCGGACCTGATCCAGAACATTTCCAACGCGGCGCGCCAGCAGGCCGCCTCCGCGGGTCACATTTCCAACACCATGAACGTGATCCAGGAAATTACCTCGCAGACCTCCGCCGGTACCACCGCGACTGCGCGGTCCATTGGTAACCTGGCCGAGATGGCTCAGGAGATGCGTAACTCTGTTGCCGGCTTCCGCCTGCCGGAGCACTCCTGATCCGGCTCGCGCCGGTTAAAGGAGTGATGCTATGGGTGCTGCCGTGACAGACCGCTGGTCCATCAAAAGCACGCCCGCCATGGATGCGGAGCAGTTCCAGCTATGGCAGGCGCTGCTGGAAGAACGCACCGGCATGACCCTGTCCAACGAGCGCAAGACCTTTCTCGAAACCAGCTTGAGCATTCGCATGCGCGAGCTGGGCATCGAGGACTATGACACCTATTACGAACACCTGATGGTCGGCTCCACCGAATCCCGGGCCATGGAATGGTCGGTGCTGGTGGACAGGCTCACCGTTCAGGAAACCAGTTTTTTCCGCCACCCCGGCTCCTATGCCCTGGTGGAGGAATTCGTGCAGCGCTTCAAGGCGGAACAACCCGACGGCGCCAGCCTGGATGTGTGGAGCGTGGGGTGCTCCACCGGCGAGGAGGCCTACTCCCTCGCCATGATGATCAATGAGCAGCTGACCGGCAGTGACCGCAAACTGTTCTACGGCATCACCGCCACCGATATCAGCCTGCCGACCCTGGCCAAGGCCCGTAAAGGGGAATACCCGTTACGCCGGGTACTGCAGGTAGATCCGCAATTGCGGGAAAAATATTTCCAGCCCAGCGGCAATGAGCAAACCATGGCGGTGGCACCCGTGTTGCGCGAGCGCATCTGTTTTGCCCGGCTCAACGTGCTGGATCTGAGCACTGCGCCAATGAACGACATGGATCTGATTTTCTGCCAGAACATGCTGATCTACTTCCGCCGCTGGCGGAAACGCCAGATCGTCAACCGGCTGGCGGAACGGCTGGCACCCGGTGGCATTCTGGTACTCGGTCCCGGGGAAGTGACCGACTGGCAACATCCGGATCTGGAACGCATACATTTCGCCGATACGCTGGCCTTCCGGCGCTGTCGATAAGCGCTGTAGATAATAAAAAACCTGCCCGCAGTGATGGCAGGTTTGAGTATGACAGGAGACGTCATGAGTGACCGTCACGACTATCTGGCTCTGGACTGGGTTCGCGGGGAGATCCAGGAAACCCTGAACCAGGCGCAGCAGGCACTGGAAGCGTTCGTGGATACCCCGGACGACGCCACCCGCATGCGTTTTTGCCAGGCCCATCTGCATCAGGTGTACGGCACCCTGCAAATGGTGGAGTTCTACGGTGCTGCTCTGCTCGCCGAAGAAATGGAAAAGCTGGCCCAGGCACTTCTGGAAGGCCGGGTTGGCAACGTGGCCGATGGCCAGGAAACCCTGATGCGGGCGATCCTGCAATTGCCGCCGTATCTGGACCGGGTAGCCAGCAACCGCCGCGACTTGCCAGTGGTGCTGCTGCCGTTGCTCAATGATCTGCGCGCCGCCCGTGGCGAACCCCTGCTGTCAGAAACCGCCCTGTTCAAACCGGACCTGACCGATGCCACTGGCCACGGCCAGATTCCTGAAGACCTGCTCCACGACCCGCGATTTATTCAGCTGGCCAAGAAAATTCGCCAGATGTTCCAGATTGCCCTGCTCGGCGTGCTGCGCAACGACAACATGGGGGAGAACCTGGGCTACATGGCCAAGGTCTTCACCAAACTGGAACAGATCACAGGCGATGCCCCCCGGGCTCCCCTGTGGAGCATCAGCAACGCTCTGGTGGAAGGACTCTCCGAAGACGCCATTGCCCTGGGCACCTCGGTAAAACTGATGCTCGGGCATGTTGACCGAAACCTGCGCGAACTGGTCAGCGACGGCGCCGCCAGCCTGAACCGGCCGGCCCCCACCGAACTGCTCAAGAATCTGCTCTACTACGTGGCCAAGGCCGAGGTGGACAGCCCGCGCATCCGCGACGTGAAAGCCCGTTTCCGGCTGGACGATGCCCTGCCTTCTGATGACCTGGTCAACGCAGAACGAGCGCGAATGACCGGCCCGGATGCTGAAGCCATGAATTCGGTGGTGCAGGCGCTTTCCGAAGAGATCACTACCGTCAAGGATGCCCTGGAAGCCTTCGTGCACAGTGGCGAGAACGACGCCAGCAAGTTGCAACCGCAGACCGTCACCCTGAAACAGGTGGCCGACACCGTGGCAGTACTTGGCCTTGGCCAACCCCGCACCCTGGTGGAAGAACAACTCCACGCGGTGGAAGACATTGTCGCTGGTAAACGTCCCGCCGAGCGCGAAACCCTGATGGACATCGCCGGCGCCTTGCTCTACGTGGAAGCCACCCTGGCCGGTATCAGCGGTGGTGATCGTCGTGGCAAGTCCTACGCCGGCGACCAGAACGACATGCCAGGCCACGTGGGCCAGGCCATGGATGCGGTACTGCGCGAATGCCGCGCCGGCCTGGAAGAGGCCAAGGACGGCATCGTCGAGTTCATCGCCTCGCAATGGAATCCCGAGCACCTGGCCCCGGTACCCGAACGGCTCAATGCCGTGCGCGGTGGCCTGGAAGTCATCCAGCTGAACAAACCCGCACTGATACTGCGCCAATGTGTGCAGTTCATTCAGGAAAAGCTGCTTGATGCGGACCAGCCCAAACCGGACTGGCGCAGCATGGACACCCTGGCCGATGCCATCACCTCGGTGGAATACTATCTGGAACGTCTAAGCGACGACCCGGAAACCACTGACGATATCCTGCAACTGGCCCGCGCCAGCGTGGAAGCCCTGGGCTACCCACTGGACCAAGGCAACGACTTCGGTGATGACCAGGTCGAGGTGGAGCGCATTGAGCTGAATGCCGAGACCCAGGCCGACAGTCACATGCCGGTCGAACCGGCTCCCGTCGATAACGAGCCCGCTGCCGACATCAGCCTCGACCATGACAACCAGCAGGACCAGGATCTCCCCCTGGAACAGGCCTTCGACGACAGCATCGACGAACCTCAGGACAGTGCAGACGACGAAGACGACCGCACTCTCGAAATTACCGGATTGGCGCCCACCGATCTGGAGACTGACGCCGCTCCGGAACAGCAGCCCGCTGCCGAGCCGCAAGCGATTGCCGAGGCTCCGAAAGCCGAAGACGATGACGATGATGATCTGATCGATGATGAAATCATCGAAATTTTCCAGGAAGAAATCGGCGAAGTACTGGACGCACTGGATCAATACTTCCCGCGCTGGGCCGCCAATACCAGCGATGAAGAGTCGCTGGTGGAATTCCGTCGCGCCTTCCACACCCTGAAAGGCTCCGGGCGCATGGTCGGTGCCACCACCGTGGGAGAGCTCGGCTGGTCCGTGGAGAACATGCTCAACCGGGTGATTGATCGCACTATTGAACCTACCGCAGTGCTGATCGCTCTGGTCCAGGAAGTTCGTAATCGCGTTCCGGCCCTTGTGGACGCCTTTACCCTGCGTCAGCCGGACCCGTTCGATGTACAACCACTGGCCGACGCCGCCGATACCCTGGCTGCCGGAGGCCAGATTGATCAGGTACCCGCTATCGGCAACAGCACCAGCGATAACAACGGCGCCGATACAGAAAACGACGAGATCATCAACGTCGACGGTGACGAAACTCAGCTCGACGACACGCTGGAAATCAGCCTGCCCGTCGAAAGCGAATCGTTCACAGACACCAACGCGGACAGTGACGACAGCTTGTCTGCAGAAGACCTGGCTGCCTTCAATAATGCCGCTGAAGACGACGATACCCCGCTTGCCTGGGAAGGCGATGAGGATGACGGCACTCTCGAGTTGAGTCTGCCCGCAGATGAAGCACAGCAACCCGCCACGGAAACCATCGAGAGCGCCGATACTGGTATCGACAGCCTCGCTGATATTCCGGACATGAGCGACAATGATGACACGTCGACAGATGCCGGTAGCGATGATGGCCCCGATCCTGTGTTGCTGGAAATCTTTGCCAGCGAAGCCCAGCGTAACCTGGCAATGATCGAAGAGTGGCTGGACACCGTGGACCCGGATCTCTCCGAGCATACTCTGGACGACAGCGTTCACCGTGCCCTGCACACCCTCAAGGGCAGTGCCCGCATGGCCGAAATCGAAGCCGTTGCCGAAGTGGCGGAACCGGCGGAAAAGCTGGTCCGTGATCTGATCAGCAGCAACCGCCGGATCAGCAGCCAGCAAGTCGAACTGCTGCGCCAGGCCCATCAACTGGTGCGCGACAATCTGGAACAGCTCGACCAGTCCCACCTGCCCGGTGCCGACCACCTGATTTCGTCGTTGCAGCAGCAACGCGATAGCTTGGCCGAACAACGGGACTCCGGCCCGGACCCGCACATACTTTCCGTGTTCCTGTCAGAAGGCATGGACCTGATCGTGGACGCGGAACAACTGCTGGCCCAGTGGGCCCAGCACCCGGACCACACCGAACAGCTGGTGAAACTGCGCGACGAGCTGCAATTGCTCTCCAACAGCGCCACCACCGCCGGCTTGGGTGAAATTCACGCCCTGGCAGCCGCACTGGCAGCCTGCTATAGCGCGGTGGAATCCGGCAGCCTGGCCTGCAGTGAGCAGATGCTCTCGCTGGCCGGTGAAGGCCAGGATGCTCTGGTCAATATGATGGACTGCCTGGCCGCCGGCCAGACCGTGCGCCCGGAACTGGGCCTGGTGGATGCCCTCCACGAACTGGCAGAAAACAGCGGGCCGGACGACGATGGCCCGGGTCCCGGCAGCCGATCACCACAGTGGGACGACGCTTTTTCTGACAACCCTGCCGATGCCCCGGAGGCAGACAGCAACCCGGATACCGGCAGCTGGGCTAGCAGCAATGACTACCAGGCCCACATGGACCCGGAGCTGGTAAGCCTGTTCCTGGAAGAGGCCGAAGAGATTCTGGAATCCGCAAGCCACACCCTGGACCAGTGGGAACAGGGTGATGCCGGCAACGTGGACGGCCTGCAGCGGGATCTGCATACCCTCAAGGGCGGCGCCCGGATGGCAGCCGTTGCGCCAGTGGGCGATCTGGCCCACGAGCTGGAAAACCTCTACGAAGCCTACAATGCTGGCCAGCAACAGACGACCCCGGCCCTGTTTGCCCTGCTGCACCGTTGCCATGACCGTCTCGCTGACATGATCGACGCACTGCGCGGCGGCAGAGCCCCTGACAATGCCCCGGAACTGGTCAGCGCTATCCAGGCTTTCCTGCGTGGTGACACACCGGCCAGTGAATCCCGGGCCGCCACTCCCGCTCTGGAGAGCCCCCCCGAGGACCACGACACCGCCGCCGACTTTGCCGACGACGCCAGCAGCCCCGCGCCCGTTGCGGTTGAGGACGCGCCCGCCACTCCGGCGCCCCCTCAACCGGAGCGT
>Ga0208181_1000098_pt1 | contig 74901 bp, 55 predicted proteins | sample MalvirDeepMed_s6_FD_184244 | JGI IMG/M metagenome (GOLD analysis project Ga0208181, IMG submission 184244) | Marine viral communities from the Global Malaspina Expedition - Malaspina viral metaG DeepMed_s6 (SPAdes) (version 2) | ecosystem: Environmental > Aquatic > Marine > Oceanic | place... | reverse complement strand
TCCCCATAGCCAAACCACAGGGGTAACATCCCGCGGTTTCGTCCACCGACGATTATCTGATATCTGCCCGAGAGTAGGACATCAAGGTGGATCTGAATGGAGGGCAGATAACTGATAATCTAAACAAAAGCTGAAATTAAAACATGGAAACTTGAACGTCCGCTTTTGACCACAAAGAGCCGTTTACAGTATAAATCTTTAGTTATCGAACTCAGGGTAGATGCAGCGATAGATGGAAATTGAGTGCCGTCTGATTAACTCCCACATTTGAAAACCCAGATAGAAACCCTCTCTGGGCTATTCTTTTATTCGTTTCTTATAGAGTGATGCTGTCTGTGTTACTCCAACACTTAGAAAGTGTCCCACAAATGCGGCCAAAGTAGAAAAAGCACAAGCACCAAGGTCTTTAGTCAATAACCATGAAGCTATCCCGGTTATAAAAACCGAAGCAGATAAATAATCGGCCTTCCTTCCCATCGCGAAAAAGATTATCTGGTGGATAAGAATTGCGGCAAAAAATGCTAAAAGCATAAAATCCATGGTTGACAGCCCCGTCACAGTCATACTTACCAATCCTTTGTAAGACTCTAATTATCATAGAATTTACAGCAGCCTGGGGGCGTTAGTAAATACACAAAGCTACAAATTCCACAAGGTTGCCACTGCATCATTTTTGTACAATACTGGGGAACCTTTACGGGCAGGAAGTCCGGTTGTATGCCCATACTACAATTCGCCATTTAGGCGATCTTAAGGATAAGTTTACTAATGAAAAAGCCACATATTATTTTCATCCATGGTATGGGGGAGCATAAAAAAGAGGACTTTTTAAAAGAGTTCTTCACCCCTATAGATAAAGCAGCGGCTCATTTTAGCTCTTTGAAACCATTGAGTGACCAGGTTGTTGCACATTACATCGACTATAACGAGCTCATAAATAAGGTCCGGGATAGAATCAAAGAAACATCTGTAGAAAATATGGATAAAAAGTTTCCCGGTATCCCAACCGTCCTTGCAAAACTAAATGCATTAAATACTCAGTTCGGAACGGATGACAGTTTCTGGTTTACTCATGTACTAGATGTATTGATTTATAAAAGTATGTATTCCGATGCGATTCAGGCCAGAGTTGGTAAGAAATTGGTTGAAGCTATGCAAAAGGCAACAGATGCGAAGCAAGATATCCACATTGTCTGTCATTCACTAGGTACTGCTGTTGGCCACGATGTGCTCCACAAGCTATACACCAATAGCTTGGATGACGATACAGGGAAAAGGTTATTGTCGGCCGGTCTAAACAAAATCAGGTCGATAACTATGGTTGCAAATGTATGCACGCTACCGATAACGGCAGCGGACCCTTATACCTCGGTAGTCAAACCTGGGCCTGATGGAATTTGCGAATATTTTATGACATGCAGGCACGTACTGGATCCATTCGCATCAATTGTAAAATTTGACCCTGGGGCCAGGTGGCCGAACGTTCTGGGTGGTGAATTCAAGAACGTTGTTATTAATGGGGTTGGCCGCGCCAATGTGCATGACATGGAGCATTATTTTTACGATCCACACGTTTATCTGCCGTTCTTCATGAATGTGTACTCTCCTAAATTTAAAACGACGTCTGCTGAGCTTAAAGCCGCCAAACAGGCACATGACGCAATGACAGTACAAGGTAACTTCGAAGCACTAAAAACACAGATGGAAGACTTAGACATTACTCTTTACTGGGACAGCGACAAAGGGGAGTTCGTATACTCTGAAGATGTCGATACCATGCTTGAAAAACTGTCTGGATTCTTAGATTTAATTGACAGCATTAAAGGTCAAATTGGCACTCTTACGGATGAGGGAGATAACGATGAATAAGTGGCTAATTACCCTAATCCTCCTTACTGTGCTGATGCCTGTTAAGGTTTTTGCTACTAACCTCGAGGTTTGCAACCCAACGTTTGATGATGCGGCCGGTCGATATTTTGCCGAATCGCTTCAATCGGCTAAGAAAGCACTCGAGACAATTTGTAAAAACATTTCGAAGCAAGACAGTATCACTGAAGCAGAACTTAACGATACCCTCAAGACCTTTCATAACGATATTCAGAGCCAGGCCGCTACTTTATTGCCTGATTTGAAAAGTTATCTTTACTTATATGACGCCCCTTTATTTGAAAGTAGAGGTGATATTGAAACAGTTATGATGCCTGGTATTGTTTGGGTTCAGCCAGACATCATGGATCCCAATCGAGTTGATAAAATTATTTTATATTATCAAGGGAATGGCAGAAGACATGATGTAAGTACCAGCAAGGAGGTTGGTCAGGCTTGTTTTGATAGCAACTCTTGCGCGGACATACTGACTGCTTATATTGGACTGCTTAAAGATGTATACCGCCCGTTATCTGATGGGCCATTGCGAAAGACTTTAGACTTCTTGACAAATAAAGAGAAGGAATGGGAATCCTTTATTGAGGAAAGTCGCAGCCAAACCTTTGTTGATATTGCTGTAACCAGTTGGTTATACGACAAAATGTATGACAATGGGGAGCATGATTTTAAATCCCCTCCCAAGGTTCAATGGTTCTCTTTGCATCTGAGTCCTATCATTGAAAATGTCAGCGCTGCCATAGATGGTGACCAGTTTAAAGAGTCACTTGCACTCGAAGTCATTGGTTTTAATAAATGGAAAGATGGTTGTTTTGGCGTGGCCTGCGGCGCTTCATTTATCGTCAATTATACCGACAGAAATGGTGTTGATGACACTGGTTGGGGCCTTATGTTTCACGTTGACAACTCTTACTCTTTTGGTGTTACGAAGCATGGAGGCGATACTGGTATTTTTATCACTGTCGACCTGCTGAAGCTCTTTCAGGATAAAAAATCGGCATTTGATGACTATAAAAAGAAATACAGGGATAAAGCTAATTAACTTGAAACTAACCTAAGTGCACGGCACTGGCGGCCGTGCTTTTTGTTACTAGTGGAAGGCGATGTTGCTACTGAACACCGATTTATTTAGTTGATTGGTGGGAAGTTTCGGTGTTAAAGGCGACACTAATAAATGATCGCCTTCGATTTGTTTAAATTCCATTAGCATTTGGTACATACCAAATGGCTCAATCGAGTTGACCTTAACCCTCATAATATTCATTTCATCAAGCACTTTTAAAGCGGCATTTCGAACAGTTGTCATAGCCACAATGTCTTGGCTCACGAGCTTTTTTAAGTGTCGCGGTAATAACTTTAACAGCCTGAGGTAATCGGTCGAGTCAAAAAATGACTCCATATAACGCAGCAACCCCGCATTCAGTTGCGAGCGTGACCGGTAATCAACACCGTCAAAGCCAACCATTCCCCCTTTTACCAGTATAAGAGAGAAACGGTAGTGCTTAAGGGCGCTCTGATACTGCACTTTAAAGTTAGACCAGAGAGCCTCAATTCTGCCAACAAGATAAGCAACGGGGTCCTCGTTACATAACCGAACAAGTTCTCGGGTTTCCTGACGGTCTTCGTTTCTTTTACAGCGTAAATCTAATAAGCGCTGCGCGAAGTATGTCCTGAATTCTGTCATCGGCATGATGCTGTGTATACGCAGAAGCAGATTATCACTAAGAGACTTGTCCCTAAGCTCATTCAATTTCAAATTTAGATTGTTTCCCCTTAAATACGACAAGGCGACAATGTGATCCTCGTCAAGCATAAATAAACCAATTGCCTGGAAGTACGCGGTTCTTTGTAGGATCCGCTCACTATGCATTTTGGCTGCGCGTGTCAGCTCGATTACACCCCAACGATGAAAATCGAGAAATGGATGAATACCACCGTAGAAGTAGATAGATTCATCATTCTTGCGTTTACGTTTTACAAATTCATCGTGCATTTCAAGGGCCCGGGAAGCACCGTCATAATCATTCCAGTTCATCAGGTGCTCCAGGCTAACCGAGTAACTACTGGCCAACTCGTTATCGGTATCGACATCGAGCACATGCCGGTAGTTATGGGCAGTACCATATACTGGGATGGTCGTTGCTACCCGAAGCGATAAGTCAGTAGAACAAGAGCGTGGCCCGAAGCTCGGCGAGTCGACGCTAGTTCTGCCACGTTCCAGCACCCTAATTTTGCCACCGGCGCGACTTACACGCTTTATGCTACGCCGGCTTCCCCTGTGCCTAATATTCACTTTCTTTGATTCGAATTCTTTTAGCACTTTTACCGATGATACAGGGTGTAAGTGACGGATGCTGACTACATCGCTTGGTGCTAGGCTGTCTAACTGTGTCCGTTCACTTTCAGGAAGAATGACACGCGCATCAGCGACTTTTATGCTGGTGGCAGTGTCTTTGAGATCAAAATGGCAGTTACTCTCATACTCATCATCTAACATTGAATAGGAGTAATAGTCATCGATTGAAATGCTATTATCTGGCACTACCATGACCGCGTCGGGGATCTCATCTTCTACAGCAATGCTTGGGTCCACATTAGGGTAGGGGATCCGCTCGCCTTTTGAAACTTTGTCCCATATAGCTACAGCCCGATATGGGGGTAACCGAATGCCGTCACGCGCATGAATAGCACTCAGATACACCGCAATATCGAGTGACATTGGTTTTAGTAAAGGCTTTACCGCATAACGCTTGTACATGGCTGCCATCTCCATCCGGTCTTCCAAATCCATTTCACTGTCTGTCAGAATATCCAGATACCCAGGATCCTCCATTTCTTTGCCCTGTGAAACAAGCGTAGCAAATCGTGCCGCTCGCAGCTGCTCATCAAAAGTGACCTGTGTCAGTAGCCATATGAGCTTATCGAGAGTTTCTGCATTTAGAACATTGGGCTGTAGTGCAATCGCACCCGTAGGGTGATGTATTGCCCTGCTGTGAAATGTACGATTTTCCAATCGTTGTGAAATAGTGATGATGTAGTCTCTAACTTTAACAATGTTCCCGCTGATCACTGAATGCCGAGGTTTAGAGGCCTGTGCCGCAGCTGATGCATCGATTTTAACTTTACAGCATAAAGCACAGCCTGTACGCGCCGATGCACCACATCCCCCTGGTGACTCATTTCCCCCCTTTATGCTCTTGCTTGAAGTTGGACAGGCTCCGCCCTTTGAATCTTTATAGACCTGGTGGAGTATGCGATGGTGCTCACCATAACTAGGATAACGATAGGGCGCTTTTGCATCGATCGGACTTGAGCCTGCTGACCGAATAATTGTCCAAATATGTGAATCGGACATGCTTTTGATAGGTGCAAATACGCGCTCATCGCCATCAACATCCAATATTGATTGTGCATCCCGAGTATCCGAACCTGAACGTTTCATTTTTTGCTTCCGGGCAACGCTTTCGTCTAATCTGACTCCAAGCAAGGTAACCAGATTTTCCTTTCCATAGTCATTCTCAATCTGCTTTTCTAAAACTTTCGCATTATCGACCTTGAGTATTACAGAGCAATCAGAGTTAAGTTTTGGGCCTGAAATGATTTTCAGCCCGGATAAAAACAAGCTGCTCCAACTCCGCGCAAGGTCTGGTTTACGGACTCTCAAGTCCAGGTTAATAGATTCCATCTCACAAAATGTTCGCAGTCGCTCCATTTCATACGACGCAACCATGCTAATTAAATGGTTCTCAACCCCAGTGTCGATGTGACTGACAATAAAAGGGGCATCATTAGAGATACAGCCCTCTGATATCAGTTCACGATGAGCCTGAAGCGCCGCTAGCAGTACGACGGTACTGTCTTTGCCAAAAGAGGTCGCGCACAATGTAAGAAATTGTCGGCGAATAATTTTTATATCATCCACCGCCTGACGAAATAGCGTGTGAGCTGATTGGTCAATGCTTTCCTTAATGTCCTTAGCACTAACCGTCTGAACTTCGGTATCGGTGACATTAAAAATGAGTGGGATAGAAATTGGCATTGGCTTACTCCTGTTGATGAATAAAGAGTAAGCCAGATACACCATCAGGCAATAAATCAGCAGTTTAGAAGTTTTTAACCTGAGGGCACGTACTAGTAACAGGAATTTGTACAGCCTGACCATTACTGTATTCACATAATCGAGAACCACTTTCTATGCGGGTGTTTCTCAATACACCAACCGTTCCAGTAGACGAATAAGACCTCTCGTACCCCTGAGGAGTCGGATAATAAGGCGTTTTAGGTGTACTGCTCGGCGGATACGACGGCGTTGAGCTGGTATTTTGTACAGATGATAAAGCCTGGCGGCCGGCCTCATTAATTTGCTGGCCAATTTTGCTTAATTGAGCTAACGCATTATTTCTTGCAATTCTTTCTCTTTCATTGCGAATGGCAGTCTCATATTTGTGTTGTTTTACTCCCGCCACCTTGGCCCCTATAATTTGCTTTATGTTTTCACAATAAGAATCGGGTAAAGTTGTGTTCTTCCACAAATCTCTGGTCTTATGAGTCTCCTTGATGAACTTATCAACATCATAATCCCAGGTATTCAGCTCATAGTTCATTGCTGAGAATCCCATCTGATAATCAACTGATGTGATTTTTGTTTGGTCTCGACATTTTTCCATTTGAACCCAAAATCGCGCTTGAGTGCTGTATTGAGCATCACTCATCTGCGGTTTGGAGGCGCAACCGCTTAATGCCAATGCCACACAGAATAAAATCCGAGTTTTCATTTAAACTTCCTACTCCAAAAAACGTGGACATATTTGGTATCATAAAGAGTATGTTCGACATGCTCTTTATCTTACTGATTTTAATGTGTTTAAATCTGTGAGTTCAACCACTGAAATCAACGTTTTATTTCGTAAGCATGTCAGCTCGCCTTGCATTTTTAACGTGTTTTTTATGCCCATTGACACCTGGCCATGGTTCCAATAAAACCCGCAGTCATCGGTGATCCCAATCGGCCTCCCAAACCGGTCTACTTCTACAGTCCGAACAGTTCTCATTGCTGAAAAAGTCCCGCCAGCTATGGGATTGCCACTGATCCAAACTGAAACTTGGTCACCCTCTCTAACGTTAATCTGAATACTCCTCGTTGCCGCCATTTCCTTGATAAATGCATGAACAACGAGAGGCTGTTTAGCGGAAAGATGGTTGAGTGACTTAGACAGAAATTGCCGTTGGAAACCAATCCCGCCGTTAATCAATGGTATCGCACATCGATACTGGCTCATTGACACCCACTGCATAAATACCCGTTCATACGACGATGGTAAACAGCAATAAATTATAGAAGGGCTAAAGTTCGCTATATCTTTTAACGCATTTGATTGAGTTAGTTCTGCAAACTGCTCTGCATTAGCGGCTTTGAGCTTGCAATCATAGCTCTGAATGGTCCTTTGCGCCGGAACAAAGCCATATTTTGCGGAAACAAAAGCGAGATTAAAGTCTTGACCAACTTTGGAATTGGAGTTCTTGATAATGGGTAGGTATCCTTTTCCCCGGTATAAATCGTAAGCTGGCCAACTCCCTTCTTTCTTCTGTGCAGAACAGGGAATAACAAAAAGCGGTTTCGCTGTCATTCCGCCACCTCTATCCCTTTAGTGACAAGAAAGTGATGTTGTGCCTTCACCTTGTGATAGACAACTTCTAATTTATAAGCCTCTTTTAAACGGTTTAGTCGGTCTTCTGCTTCGGGGGCTGTAGTGACAATGTGGGCTTTTTCACCCATATCTAATGTCTGAATGAACATCTTAATAACCATGAACAGGCCTGGGCAAACCATTCCAACTGCGTCTAACTGTTTCATCAGTGACTCCTTAACGAGAAATTTCCAGTTGTAGTTGTGCACGGCTTTCCTGAACCTTGGATTCAGCGTTTACGACCACGTCGGGTAGCGAAATCCTGGCTCCCTTGAGTAGATAAGCGGCAACAGCCAAGTGATTGTATGAGCGGTCTTCAAATTTTCCCTGCATCGAAAGGCAGCGTCCGATCCATTCAGGGTTTTTGACAGAAAAATCAATGTTTGTGATTCCATCAAGGATGGACCAATCAATGTTAGGCGCTTTCGTCTCAATAGCATGCATCATCAGGATTTTTGACACCACACCGAACGATTTAAGCCAAACACTGGTCGGGATTACGCTTTCTTTGCGGAATTGATTGATATCCTGGCTACAGGAAAGAACGGCGTCTATATCCGCATGCCGTGAAGCGATTTCCCGAAAGAAAGCATTGAAATAACCACTCCAATAACTACACCGTTCTTCCGATTTGAATTCTGATTTTGCTAATGCAGGGGAGAGTCCCGTAGCTAATAAAACAAATGAACGGAGTTGATTTGCCGACCAAACCTCTTTCAACGACGAACTGGTAGTTACACTGGAGCGTTCAAACGTTATTTTATCCCCTAATAGTGGAGACTGACTCACAAACACTTTGATGAAATTATTGATGCTTTCTCGCGAATCAGTAGCGACATATTGGCTGCTGTTCGTGCCTGCTTGAGTAGAGTTGATATCCGCAAACAATTGAGCATCTGCAGCAACACCTGAAGACAGCACAAATTTGATATCAATCGTGTGACAGTTGTATGCCGGGTTTTCATTTACCAGCGCCTGAATTGCCCCTAAACGTCCCTGGCCATCGACCAAGTATCGAAACGCTTCCGCTGGTACCGAGAGTTGGACGACCCCAGTAATAACCTCTACAACAGAAAGGTTTTCAACCACTGCAATAATTTCTGGGAAGATATAATCTTCATTTTCCAGCACGTAGCGTTTTATTTTATTACTTCTGGACTTTGCCAGTTCGCGCTGAAGCTTGAGGTAGGGCGGTAGTACACCGGTTGGAACTAAACTAAATTGCTTAGCCAGTGTTTCAAAGGATATTTGAGCCGTATATACAGTCCGGTTACCTTGCTCCCCTTTAATGGCGGTAAGTGAAAAGGGTTCTTGACCCCTAAGTGCTTGATAGCACTTTACGATAGCTTCGGTTTTCATGTTTAATACCTTTCGGATTAAGATGTTACCAGGCTACAAAAGATCAGGATTTACGCTATAAATGTAGTAGTGAGGAAATAGCGAATATTGGAAAATATGCAGAGGGAGTTAATTGCAGACATCATTCAATGTTATTTTACCTATGCAGGACGGCTCGGTATTCAAACATAGCTACTTATCAAACCCACCAGATTTGATTGAGTTAATACTTGTCCATATCATTGCTTTGCAGCAACCAGTAGTGCTTATCGACCACTATGTGCAAAGTGTGGTTGTTAGTATCAGGAACATTCAGATACCCGCTTTCTCACATCTAACACAGGTTGAATTATCAAAAATGAATGAGTCAATTAACGGGCATATTTCAGATTCACATCAAGCCGGACTTCACAAACAATTTGAGATCCGCATGACTTGACACCGATTACTGCAAGATAGCGCTGTGAATGTGGATATTAGTGTGTCACTAAACAAATTCAACCTTAGGGCGAAGTATGCCAATAGTGATATTGCTCTGAAAAATTGGGGTAGCAGCTATATTGTGCACCGCTTAGTGAAATGTATAGAAAGGCCAGTCGACATTATACAAAGTAAAGTAATTGCTCGATATCCTCTCCCTGATATGCCTTATTCCATTTTCAAAAAGCTGTTTAACGCTGAGTAGAATAGGGCCCTCGAACAAGCGATTGGCCCAAGAATATAGTATGAAGTTTAATCAGCCATTCTCAGGCAACCTTTCAATATCCAATTTTACATAGCCGCGGTTGTTATCGTACATTGCCCAGGCATCGTTAGCGAAGCAATACAAATATCCCGGCTTCTCAACGGTAATAACCGCGGAATCGCCGAGAATTTCAATTTGAGGTGGTGGTGGATCCCCATCATTTTTAGGACTCTCTTGATTGGCAACTACGCCAATTAATGTAAACCAGTCTGCTTCTTCGACCCGCTTTGTTACAGAGATAAAGTCGTCATTTTGTTCATTATTCCGGACCCGGTTCAAGGCAGATTCTAACCAGCCCAGAACGGTGCCGAGCATTTGAACTAACTCGCCGACATGGAATTTTCCGTCGCTCATACCTTTTGGAGAACACGGTATTGTTCGATCAACCCATTCACCCTCTGCTTTGCATTCATACGTGCCGGCATCTAAATAAATGCCAGTCCAATACCAACGGTGTTTTGCATAGATATCAACACTCACTTTGTTATCTACAAATTCGCGATGAGGTAAATATTTCCCCTGCTGAATAGGGGGCTTTTTAAACCGGTCTCTGGCGTAATCACTCACATCACTGCTATTAAGAATATTAGGGAAAGCTCTTGGCAAACTACGTAACATTGTCATGACACCAGAGTATGAATTATGTAATCGGTCCAGAGGGTTTGGATCTATTTGCTTGATCATCTCATCATCAAACAATAATTTATGGGGCAGTGCTTTTAGCTCTGTGATCATCCATTCAAGTGTACAATCTGAGAGGCCAGTTTCCTTATACCCACCACCAATATCTGAATGCACACCCGGGAACCATACTTGTTTCACATTACAAGTAGGCGGTATGACAGTCCAAAGTGTGGGGCTAAAACTACTTCTGCGTTCATCTAATGCAACTGCGTGGCGAGCATATCTGACATTTTTATTGAGCTTTGTATTGTGGAACTTATACCGGTCAGGCCTATCAAATAAATCAAGAATTGCTTTATCATCAGGCACACCTAACGAGCCTACCGTATCCCAAACACCTATAAAATAAACACTGTCAGAGCCAGGGTAAAATATATAGTCGGAGCTCGTATTTTTCTCTTTATACGCCTTTTGGAACAAGTCATCGACAATTTCTTGTCTGGAACTGTCAGTGTTTGCTTGTGTTTGTTTAAAATCCATTAAACCTTTCAAAGCAATGAGGCCACCTAAGCTTCTCGCTGTAAAAGCACCACGACTAAAGCCAAACAAAAATACGCGATCACCGGGCTGGTATTTATCACTTAGCCATTGGTAACAATCCCGAATATCCTCATTCAAGCCAATGCCAAGTAAACCACCTGTGATCCGGTCGATAAAACCTTCGGTACCAACACCTGCCTGGTAGCGTGTGAGTTGATTTGTACTGTCAGCTTCAAGAGATGAAAAGAGTTTATGAACATTCGTTGGCGCCGGAGACTCACCATCCATGTTGTCTGCTGAATTCCAAGTTCCATCACAACAAACAACTAAATTTCTTCCCTCAGACATTGCATCAATTCCTTTTGGTAAATGATAGTAGTAGCCAAAAAAACGGCTGTTATAATTTTATTAACAACTGTTCATTTTATAGACCGAAGTTACACTGATATCAATCTATAAGTCTCGCTGCGTGGAAAGCTGTCCGCGACTGGGGTCAACAGACAGCTATACCACATGTCAAAATAAGGGCCTGTTACGTAGACGTATTAGTTACAAATAAGCGCTAAATCACGCCCTGAAAACTCATCAGCACTCAAAAGGGATTTGTGGGTACCACTTCTCCTATATTCGTGTGCGGCAAAACTATCCGCACTACCACTAGAGTTAAAAATGCCAGTTCTGTCACCGGTCTCAGGGTAAATTTCCGCAAAGGTATAATGCGTCAATTCTAATTTTCCAAACCTTTTACCAATTTGATAAGAAAGGTAAATTTCCCTTTGATAAGAGGCATCAATTTTGGCTCTGACCTGGCAACTAACTGAATTGGAACTCGGAGCTTTAAGACACGAAATAAAATCCATATCCCATGAGTTTTTATTAAATGTTCTGTCCGTAACTTTCTTGTTTTCAAAATCCAAAGTTAACGATGGCTCTTCAGGCTTGTGTACCTGATAGCACTCTAATGTGCCTTTCGCCTCCAATTCTGAAAAGAGCTGCTCAGCCGGGTTTTCGTTGGCCAAGCCTGTCAAAGAGACTGCATTAAGTAAAACGAAGGGGATGTACTTGTTCATTTTTTATTTACCTGTCGGACTACAAAATAAAGAGTATTTACAAGAATAAACATAAAAACCATTTAGTATTTAACATAATCTATATTATGCGAAATTAAGTATATAGAGGTTTAGGGGCGTTGATACCAGTAATATTAGTTGGTTTGTCGTGCGTGATGGCTTACATACTTTTTTTGCATAGCGTCGCGCTGTGTTAGCCAAATGAAATAAAACGTGCAGAAAATGTGGTTAGCTTAATTAATATAATATGCGTGAGATTTAAATCTGAGTGATAAGTGGCGGCATTGCCTCTCACATTTTACGTAGCTGAATGGTTTGAATGAGCGTTGTATTGACTGATGTCATTGCTCGTTTTAAATGAACGCCCAAAGACACAATACATAATTAGAAATGGCATAACGTCTAACTAACGGTGAAAGAAAAGAAAAATGGATTTACTCCTAACTATTGGCTGCATAAGAACGGGCACTTGTAGCTAGCAATCTGTTTTGTAAAACCTACAGATAGCATTTTATTTTAAGAAATAATGTTTTTCTAACGTGGCAATATCATCTTCAAAGCTTAGTTTTTTCAGGCTTCTTTTATAGGTACTTTTGGCAGTATTGATTGCGTTTACGCTTACATCTTCATCGGGTAATTTAGATAACGCTTCTAATGATTTGAGTAATTGAACATAAACTTCAATCATATTCGCGCCGTCCCGCGCTATAGGTGTAAAAGCGTCATTAAACATATCTGCGGTATTAAGTTTTGGTACGGTAACATTTGTGTACTTTTCTAATTGCTTATTTTTATCACTGTGTTGAGAGTCTTTCTTTTCGTTGTGGTTAACGTTGTTGTTTTCTTTACGTGACCAATATGTCAGCACGCGTGTGTAGCTGCCAATAATGCTTATGGCGGTGCCTGGGTCGTTAACTGACGGCGATAGCGCTCTAGCGCCTATTTCCGCCAATACAATAAGACCAAACCTAGGATCGGCCTCAAACGAACGTTCGTCACCAATATTGAACGCTGATACTAGTGTGCTTTTTGACGCAGTGATTGCACCGTGCTTTAGTTGCTGGCCAGTAGCGGCGTTCGATTCTATATACGCAAGAGGTTTATCAGGGGTAACAAAGTCTCCTGGTAATACTTGAATGTGCACCCGCGCATTGTTGTTACTGGCCCAGGTATGGGCTTTGGGCATATCGACAAGTTGTACGTACCCTATTTCGTCAGTAAAAATGGGTTCTGCCCCCTGCTCTACTAACGCGTTTATGTTGGGGGGAATGGTGCCCGCTAACCTTGGGTTGTTAATACGATGGTGTATGGCTTTGCTAGCAGCATCTTCTACCTTTTTCACGGTTGACCCTACACGCCCTAGCCTAGCAACGCTGTCTACCCAGCGGATAAACGTGAGTATAACCACGGCAAAGACAATACCTGTAAGAACAAACAGTAGAAACACGCCAGCATCAGCAAAAAAGGCGTTTTTTGCCGTAGTTAGTGCCACCACGCTGAATATAAATGCGCCTACAAACGTAGATAATGCGTTTTGTGATACATCATCGGCAATCAGTAAGCTGACAGAGCGCGGTGTTGATGAGCGACTAGCCGAGGCATACGCGCTCACCATAGTGCCTGCAGAAAAGGTGGCAATGACCAACATGCTTGAGGCCATTATTGACAGCAAGGCTTCCACCGACGCTTGATCTATAACGGGTAAATGCTCGGCAATGGGGAGTCCATCTGCAATTTTCGCTGTAAATACGGCCGCGATGGACAATACGCAAAAGGTTAAGGGCTTTACCCACAAACGCTCTTTAAAGCGATATACAAGAAAGCGAAATTTATCTACTGATATGGGTGCATCCATGGTGACTTCCTTTATATGACAACGGTATTTCGCGCGTTGTGGGCGTTATTTGTTTCTACGGCTATTACCCGAACATCGTTTAGAACAGTATTTTACCTGAGCCCAATTTTTCTCCCATTTCTTACGCCAAACAAAAGGTCGCAGGCACACTGGACACATTTTTTCGGGTAGTTCAGACTTCTTCATTATTCTCTAGTTTATAGATAAAGGCGTTGGCGTGTGCTTTCATCGCATCAATATTGTCGTCTTTCATACGCTCATAGGTTTTATATATCATTGCCATACGTGGGTTCCCCTTTAGCTTTTCTTTTTGTTGGCTAATGAAATTCCAGTATAAGTAATTAAATGGGCATGCTTTTTCGCCGGTTTTTTTAGAGACGTGATAACCGCAATTTTTGCAGTAGTTAGACATCTTGTTGATGTAACTGCCGCTAGCAACATAGGGTTTACTGGCTAAGTGGCCTCCATCACTGTACAAGATCATTCCCGCGACGTTGGGAAGCTCTACCCACTCGTAGGCATCGGCATACACTAAAAGGTACCACTGCTGAACGTCGTTGGGGCTTAACCCTGCAAGCAAACAAAAATTACCAATAACCATTAAGCGTTGAATGTGATGTGCGTATGCATTGGCTTTGGTTTCTTTAATGCACTGGCGCATACAGTTCATGTTGGTTTGTGTATCCCAGAAGAATGCGGGAAGACTACGGGTGTGGTTAAAGTAGTTACCTGTCTTTAGTCCCGGCATGAAATACCAATAGAAACCTCTCACGAATTCTCGCCAACCAAGAATTTGTCGAATAAACCCTTCTACAGAGTTCAGCGGCGCGGTGCCTGCGTAATACGCTTGTTCTGCTGCGCTTATACATTCTAACGGGGTTAATAGCCCGCAATTTAGGTAAAGCGCTATGTGTGAATGGTATAGCCAAGGTTTACCTTCAATCATGGCGTCTTGATACTGCCCAAATTGAGGTAACCTTTCGTCAATAAAGGTGTTTAAGACTTGAAGGGCTTGTGTGCGGGTGACCGCATAATGAAAGGGTGTTAGGTCGCCAAAATGGTCACAAAAATTATCTTCAACCAGTGATATTACTTCTTGTGTAACAATATCGGGGGCAAATTTTGAATGGAGGGGAACCTGTTCTGTTGCGCTCATGGGTTCTCTATTTTGAGCGTCATAATTCCACTTCCCACCTACGGGGTTTTTGCCTTCCATTAAAATCCCATGTTTTCTGCGCATTTCCCGGTAAAAAAATTCCATACGATACTGCTTACGACCGTCGGCCCACTGTTTAAATTCGTCAATGGTGGCCAAAAAACGTGTGTCATCTTCTATGGTAACAGGTACATTTAATACCTGTTGCCATTGCTGCATGCTTTTGTATAAGCGGTATTCGCCGGGCATGGTAACTTTCACGTGGTCGAAGCTACCCTTCGCTAAGGTATGTTTTATTTGTTCAAGTAAACTGCCTTTGTTTTCTGCTGAGTCATATTTTATATAGGTTACCCCAAAGCCGTGTTCTGTTAACTGCTTTGCAAAATGACGCATCGCACTAAATAAAAAAGCGATTTTCTTTTTATGATGTTTTACATAGGTAGCCTCTTCTTTCACTTCTGCAAGCAAAACGCGATCGTTCGCTTTATCCGCCTGACTGAGTACCGGTAGACTTGGCGTGAGTTGGTCTCCAAGCACAAGAATAAGAGTTGCCATTCACCTACCCCTTTAATTGTTGAAACGCATCTAAAGCACGTTCGCGGGATGCTTTTAAATCGACAATGGGTTTGGGGTAATGGGTACCTAGTTCAAGGTTTGCTTCTTTGGCAATAATGGGTGGCGTTTCCCATGGTTTATGAATGTATTTATCGGGTAGGTCTTTAAGCTCAGGGCAATATTTTCGTACGTACTTACCTTGCTTATCAAACTTTTCCCCTTGCAGTATGGGGTTGAATATTCGGAAGTACGGTGCCGCATCGGCGCCGGTGCCTGCTACCCATTGCCAGCTTGCACTGTTGCTTGCTAAGTCAGCATCAAGCAAGCAGTCCCAAAACCACTTTTCTCCCTCATGCCAACTCAGTAATAGGTTTTTTACCAAGAACGAGCCCACAATCATTCTTACACGGTTGTGCATATAGCCGGTTTGCCACAACTCTCGCATGCCTGCATCTACAATAGGAATGCCAGTGTTGCCCTGCTGCCACGCTCGTAATGCTTTGTTATCACTTCGCCAATTAAATTTATCAAATTTTTCGTTAAAGTTTTTATTCGGCAAGGTGGGGAAATGAAACAGTAAATAGTAACTGAATTCTCGCCACCCTAATTCACTCAAATAGGTATCTATGCTTTTATCTTCTGAATGACCAAACTTGTCTTTGATGGCATACCAAATTTGGTTAGGAGAAATTTCTCCAAAGTGCAAGTGAGGAGAAAGTTGAGATGTGCCGGTGACAGACGGTATATCCCGTTTATCTTTATACGATCTAGCCCCTTGCTGAATAAAAGTAGCAAGCTTGTCTGCCGCGCCTTCTTCACCGGGGTGCCAATGGTTTGGAAAGTTAGAAGCCCAATCCAGTGATGGGAGCAGTGTCAAACTATCAATACTATCACCTTTATTTTTTACATCAGCATAAGTGATACGCGAAGGCGTCGATTCTGGGTAGCGTGGTGGCTCTACATTTAAGCAGCCTTTTCGATAATAAGGCGTAAATACTCGGTATGGCGTCTTATCTTTCTTAAGCACCTTCATAGGCTCCCACAACAAGGCACCGTTAAAACTCTGAGGTTGAGCCCCCTTTTCAATGAGTTTTTTCTTTATGGCCTTATCGCGATTTATTTGCCAAGGTTCATAGCAACGGTTCCAGTATATGTGTTTAACATCGAATGTTTCCATCAAGGATAAGACTATCGTTTCAGCATCGCCTTTAAAAATTTGCAAATGGCCGTTTAGTCTTTTATTCAGACTGCTGAGCGAGTGATGCAACCACCACTTACTGGCCCCTCCAGGCTCTCGTCCGTCTGGCGTTTTCGTGTCGTAAATATAAATGGGAATAATGTTTCCCGACGCGCAAGCAGCATTCAAAGCGGGGTTATCCTTCACTCGCAAATCCTGCCTAAACCACATGATGCTTACTGGAACCGTCACAATTTTTCCTTTTTTAATGAGTCTTTATTAAGGTTTAGTTCGTAGTGTGTTAATCAACAACCTGTCTTCTACGTTTTACTGGGGCGTAAAGATCCTGTAGTTAGAAATAAACCTGTGATTAATATGGATAATATAAATACTCAGCCTGCGAACACCGCCGAATCACACCTTCGACAGACTCGTGGGCTATTTTGGTTCAGATACGACCTTCGCTTACATGACCATGCTGCACTAGCGGCAATGACTCGCTTAGTTGACGAAATGACCCTTGTGTATATTCTCGATGAAAGTTGGTTTTGTCCAAATGCTTATGGCGTTCAGTCAATGGGCGAACACAGATATCAATTTTTAATGGAATCGCTTTCAGACTTACATAACGCATTAACCAGTGTAGGGCATGAATTGGTTGTTATCACGGGTAATGTGGCCGAAGTGCTTGTTGAATTATTGACTGAAAATAGCTTTAGTCATCTAGGTGTTAGTCATTACGGTGGCTTTAATGAGGTTAAAGAAGTCGACGTTATTCAGCAATATTTCCCAGCGGTAACCATGGTCACTGGCAATACGTGTTCTTTGTACAGTCCCGCCACACTGCCATTTGATGTGAACGACACTCCCGATGTGTTTTCGCCATTTCGCCGCAAAATTGAAAAACACGGCGTGAATATTCCAGCGTCAGATGATGTTACCCATTGGCCATTGTCTTTCACACCTCGCATGAATAAATCCCGTACGATGACGTTGAGTGCGCCACCACAACTTGATGACGAATGCACTGAAACTTTTACAGGAGGAGAGCGTGCCGCCCTTGCGCATTTACATCGCTATCTCTTTGATTGGAAAGGTGCTTCAACTTACAAAGAAACCCGAAACAGCCTCGATAATTGGCGAGACAGTACCAAGTTATCTCCTTGGTTAGCCATTGGTGCCTTATCACCTAAGACGGTGATGAGACAACTGTTTGCGTTTGAAGAAAAGCACGTTAAAAACGACTCTACTTATTGGATTTATTTTGAATTGCTTTGGCGAGAATTCTTTTTCTGGTTACAACAAAAACATGGAAGTAAGTGGTTTGCCTATTCAGGCATTCATGGAAAGCAGCCAAATACCAGCCACGACCCTCAGGCATTCTTATCATGGTGCAATGGCACTACGGGCTACCCCATCGTTGATGCTTGTATGCGGCAACTGGCAAAAACCGGTTTTTTATCTAATCGAGGCAGGCAAATCGTCGCCAGTTGTTTTGTGCATGAGCTGCGCCAAGACTGGCGGTATGGCGCAGCTTGGTTCGAGCACAAATTAATTGATTTTGATGTAGGGAGTAATTGGGGGAACTGGCTTTATCTCGCTGGCGTCGGGAGTGATCCAAGAGGCCATAGGAAATTTAACTTGCTTAAACAGACAGAAGCCTACGACTCCAAGGGAGAATTTTGCAATAAGTGGCTGTCATAGATACCTCAGAGGTCACGTTAATTTGGTTAAAGCGTGATTTACGACTACGAGATCACGAACCTCTTTATCGGGCGATACAAAATAACGAAGCTATTATTTTGTTTTACTGTTGGGAGCCTAGCCTCATTAGCGACCCGCATATGTCTGGTCGGCACTGGCAGTTTGTACACCAGAGTTTAGAGGCCATAAACGCGCAAGTACCGGCTTCAATAAGCGTATTGCAGCTTCATATGGAAATGTTGGCGGCATTAGACTTTCTTAGCCAACATGTTGGGGTTACGCGTATCAGAAGTCACCAAGAAATCGGCGTTTCGGTTACGCATAACCGAGATTTGGCAGTGGCCGAGTGGTGTACCCGGAATCAAGTGACATGGCATGAAGCCAAAAGCGGCGCGGTTATTAGAGGATTGCCGAACAGAAAAGCGTGGCAAAGTAATTGGGAATTGACCATGCATGCCCCTACTCTAGACCCTGATTTATCCCAAGCTAATTGGTTCCCTTGGCAGCATCTTCCAGTGATGAAAACCCGTGTGTATCAACCCTCGCTAGTACAACATGCTCTAATGCAACCCGGGGGGGGAACCTCGCGGTTGGCACGTCATGCATCATTTCTTTAAAGGTAGAGGCGAACGGTACCACCGCGATATTTCTGCACCGCTAGCTTCGCGCACGTCCTGCACACGATTAAGCCCCTACATCGCGTGGGGAAATCTATCGATTAAGCAGGTTTACCAGTTTGTTGTACACCAGAAGGCAGCGAAAGAACACAGGACGAAATCGTGGCGAAGCGCCATTAACGCCCTGCTCTCGCGGTTACACTGGCATTGCCATTTTATTCAAAAATTTGAAAGTGAACACGACATGGAGTGTCGGCCTATTAACAAGGCATACAACCAATTTCCATACATTGATGGCCCAGAGGCAGAGCGGCGCTTTTACCTTTGGAAAAACGGACGCACAGGCTATCCGTTGGTCGATGCCTGCATGCGGGCGTTGAAAGCCACGGGCTATTTGAATTTTAGAATGCGTGCCATGGTTACTAGCTTTTTATGCCATCACTTAAATGTGCATTGGCTAAAGGCTGCTCACTATTTAGCGAGCCAGTTTTTAGACTTTGAACCAGGCATTCATTATCCACAAATTCAGATGCAGGCTAGCGTAACAGGCGTCCACACTGTTCGCCTGTATAATCCTCATACGCAATCTCAACGGCTAGACCCTAATGGAGAGTTTATTAAGCGATGGGTGCCAGAGCTTTCTCTGTTGCCTTCCGACGCCTGTCATGCTCCTTGGATGTTAGGTCCGTTAGAGTGTGTGATGCTAGATTTTGACCTTGTTCGTGATTATCTACCGCCCATTCTCGACATTTCTTATCACTCAAAGTTAACGGCTGACCGTTTATGGCAGTACCGAGAACGAGACGATGTCTTACAAGAAGCGCAACGTATTGTTAGGCGTCATACATTAAGCCATAGCCCGTCTCGACAATGGGTAAGTCAACAGATGCGCAAAACGAAATGATCATTACGCTCGGTGCACTGTTACGCTGTGACAAGAGTTTCACTATTCATGACATCATGAGGGCTAGCGGTTATTTTTTCTTAACCACTCATTTAACAATTTAATTTGGCCACACTTGTACGCGGCATACATTAGCCTGACTGAATTAGACACTGCTTCACTGTCACTCCATCCTGTTTTTTCGCGAATTTCATCGTAGCAAAGCTTTGCTTCTGGCGAGACATAACCGCGAACCAGTTTTTTACCTGCTTCTCGTTGGCGTTCACGAAAGCGACGTTGCTTATCAGCGTTCGCTTTTGCTTTGTCTTTTACTGTACTTTTTTTGGTTTTTTCTGTCATAGTAATCACAAGCTCGTTAGATATTCGAGTTTACCATGCGTTTTTGTGAAGAAAAATGACTGTTCAGAGTTGTTTGGCTTACAAGTGTTCGCTAAATTAGCATCGTAATTTTTAAAACAACGAGTTGGGAATGTCAGAACAGAAAAACAGCTTTAATAGAGACGACCTTTTAGCCTGCAGTCGCGGTGAAATGTTTGGCCCGGGAAACAGTCAGTTACCTGCGCCAAATATGCTAATGATGGATCGTATTGTGTCTATAACAGAAGACGGCGGTGAGCACGGTAAGGGTGAAATTATCGCCGAATTGGATATTTCACCAGACCTTTGGTTCTTCGATTGCCACTTCCCCGGTGATCCCGTCATGCCAGGCTGCTTGGGCTTAGACGCCATGTGGCAATTAGTTGGCTTTTTCTTAGGTTGGAGCGGCGGTCCAGGTAAAGGGCGAGCGCTTGGTGTGGGTGAAGTGAAATTTACCGGCCAAATTTTACCAACAGCGAAAAAAGTGACTTACAAAATCACCATGAAACGTGTCATTAAGCGCAAGCTGTTTATGGGCATGGCTGATGGTGTGGTTGAAGTTGACGGTAGAGAAATCTACGTAGCGAAAGATTTAAAAGTCGGTTTGTTCCAAGATACCTCAAACTTTTAGCCAGTTTCGCTAAGGGCGCACACGTTGTTGCCCCTATAATGAAAAAAGCCCCGCTAGGGGCTTTTACATGCATAATCATTAAAAGAGAAGGCGTTACTTGACGCTCAGTCCTATGTGCCTATCCTCTACTGCTTCACGCCAGCCTCCTAACCATTGAGAGCGCGCATCGTTCTGTTGAAAAGGACATATGTCCTTAGAACGACCGCTAATTCCTGCCTGATACCCTTTTGAATGGGCGCGTGTCAGTTTGTCTCTTTTTTGTCTTTTCATTGATTAGCCTCTTGTCTTTGTTGGATGTGCAACAAAACTTTTCCTAGGCGCTCTACATCTATTTTGTCGATAGTGCCGGAAAATTTTTTAGTGCACACTACTGTGATAGTGCAATTGACCAAATGGTTCAAGATAAATTACAAGTTAAATGGCTTGACAAACCATAAGATGATGAAGATTTAAGGATTTTATTGTTACACTTTTTATGCATAAATATTTCATTTTTTAAATGCATAAGTAATAAAAAAGCCGCTCTAGAAAGAGCGGCTTCAAAACAGGTTTCTTAACCCTTTTACTTGAACCAGCGTCGGCGGATGAAGGCCATACCAGCAAGCAGTAATAACCCTAACTGAGAGGAACTTGCCCCTGAGCGTTCATAAGGCTCATCCTCTTCTTCCACATCACAGTCTTCAATGGTGCCTGTCGAGGGGGTTAGTTTTACTGCGACAATTGAATCCACTTCTACAGTCTCACCTTCAGAGTTGATAATTTCAACCCCTGTAATATAGGTGCTTGCTTTCTTGATCCTCGCGTTAGCAATAATTTCGTCGTCATCATTGATATCCAACGCTTCTACTAGCTCATAGTCGCTATCACAAGAAATGAGATCGTTAAGGTCAGTAAATTCTTCGGTCTCAATGTCGTACATGAACGCATGTGTTTCGCGCAATGTATCTGACGTTGCTTCAATATCAGCTTTACCTACAATGATATTGTTGTTGTTAATCGCATTGGCAATAACCGCAGACGTCGTGAAAAAGCCATCGGGGTAAACTTGTTCTGTGGTGTCTAGGTTGTAAGCAAATAAACGCGCACGAGCAATATCGCTGGACGCACGTAAAACCGCACCTGTTACCCAATTATTGTCGTTAATGGCAATCGCTTGGCTAAGCAAGTTTTCTTCCCGTGGTAGTAATTCCACCGTTTCACCATCACGAAATACGGTGGCAACGCGTTCGCTCTCCGTTAACCCCGAAGAGTTAGGGCGAGTAATGGTAACCGTGTCGCCGGTTAAACCCTCACCCACAGCAATGCCTTGGTTATTAATATCATAAGCATAGGTAAAATAATGGGTTGTGCTGTCTTCATCAGGGTCGAACAATAACGGGAAGGTATCCGTACTGATGATGTCGCCATTAACGTCAATTTGCCAAATCGTAGCATTCACTTCTGAGGCAAGGATAAAGCTCGACATAAAGCTAGTTGAATTGGTAACGAAGTAACTTGAAATACGTGGCACGTTAAAGTCGCCAGCGTAGATGTTGTAGTAACAGCGCCCTTCTGGGATATCGCCACGCAATTCATCGTCTTCACAGATTTCGATGGCATCATCCACCGTATCTAGAAAGCTCACCGTACTAAACCCAGCCACTTGCAGGTTACTGTTAATGGCACGGGCAGAAGCAAAACCACCTAGCGTGTCATCAACGGGCGTTAAAATACTGGTGTTATTAGAGGATTGTACGAAGGCTTGCTGTGTTGATTCAGGATACGTGTAGTTGATGGTATTGCCATCTTCATCTTCGTATTCATCTAAAATAACCAGACCTGTTGAGTCGCCAACGATGAAGTTACCGTTTAAGCTATCTTGACCAATGGCTTCAACCGACTGCGTGTAATCGTCAAACTTGTCGGTGACTTCGTCCAGCCCTGGCACCAAATCAAAGTCGTTGGTGTCAGTCATATAGGTACGATAGCTCGTTAGCTTTTGCCCTACAGAGGCGCTTTGGTTGCTAATGAGGTAGCTTACAATAAACGTATAGTCAGCGTCAGTGAATACACCTTGACGTGCATCGTCTTCATTTTCTAACGAGCCGCCGTAGAGGTCGAAGAAGGTGGTATCGTCTTCTAATTGTTCCACATCTACCGGTGGGTTGTACTCCGATTCTACCGTGGCTAGCATCTTGCCAGCGTTATCAATTGAGGTGGCAAAGTAATTTCTACTTTTGTCCTCTAAAGGAAGAGGCGTCACTGAATAGGTTGCGGCTAAGGCCGAAACACTTCCTGTTGCCAACAGAACGGCGGCGGCAAGCTGAGTTCGTTTCATCTAAAATCCTATTTACTGCTGATTATCTTCCAGCATACTTTCTAATTCATCCCAGCGCGAATACTTAAGGGCTAGGGCGTTTTCTTTATCTGCTAAGCGCGATAATGTTTCTGCAGTGGTGTCATTGTCCTGTCTAAAAAATTCAGGGTCATTCACTTGCAATTGTAACGCTTCAACGTCACTTTCCAACTGTTCTATGTCAGCGGGCAGTGTTTCTAGTTCACGTTGGTCTTTGTATGATAACTTTTTCGTCTTACGGGGAGAAGACTTATGGCTAGGACTATCACTTGTTGATTTAGTTTCATTCTTTACTTTAGCTTTTTCTTCTTTCGTCACAGCCTGACGTTGAGCGTCTCTTTCTTTGTACCAATTCTCAACATCCGTAAAGCCACCAATGAACTCTCTTAACTCCCCTTCTCCTTCAAATACCACACAGCTGTTAGCCACGTTGTCCACGAATTCTCTATCGTGGCTTACCAATAACACAGTACCTTGATACTCATTCAATAAGGTTTCCAGCATTTCCAACGTTTCTACATCAAGGTCGTTGGTGGGTTCATCGAGAACAAGAACATTGCTAGGTTTAAGCATGAGTTTGGCAAGCATAAGGCGGTTTTTTTCACCACCAGACAGTGATTTAACCGGTGCGTTTACGCGTTCAGGCGTGAACAGATAGTCTTGGAGATAGCTGATGACGTGACGTGGATGACCATTCACCATAAGATCACGCTTGCCATCACCTACCGCATCAATGACGGTTTTTTCTAAATCCAGCCCGTGTCTATGCTGGTCAAAGTAAGCCACTTCAAGGTTAGTGCCTTGTTTCGCTATTCCGTTATTAGGCTGTAGCTCACCAAGAAGAAGTTTAATCAGGGTACTTTTACCGCAACCATTAGGGCCGATAAGCGCGAGTTTGTCGCCTCTCATTACGTTGAGCGAAAGCCGTTTGACAATGGTTTTTCCGCCAATACTGTACGCAAGATCTTTGACTTCAAATACCATTTTACCTGAGCGTGCGCCCTGATGTTGGCCCACCACGGCATTCCCTTGTACAGCGCGTCGGGCATGACGTTCCTCGCGTAACTTTTTAAGTGCACGAACACGCCCTTCATTGCGGGTGCGTCGGGCTTTTATACCTTGACGAATCCACACTTCTTCTTGGGCTAGCTTTTTATCGAATTCCGCATTTTGTGCCGCTTCGACTTCCAGGTCGTGTTGCTTCTTCTCTAAATAAGTTTCGTAGTTGCCGGGATAACTGGTGATTGTCCCTCTGTCTAAATCTACGATACGGGTAGCCATACTGCGAATAAACGCGCGGTCATGGCTAACAAAAACAATGGCGCCATTGTAGTTAGACAAACTCGATTCAAGCCAGCGAATCATTTCTATATCAAGGTGGTTAGTTGGTTCGTCCAGTAACAACAAATCGGGTTGGCGAACTAACGCGCGGGCTAAAGCCGCTTTTCTGCGCCATCCGCCAGATAAGGTGGATAATGATATCTCTGGCTCGAGTTTTAGCATGGTCAGGGTTTGTTCAATTTGCTGTTCAAACTGCCACGCATCGCGCGCTTCTAATATCTCTTGTAGCGACTGAAGTTTATTCAGGTTCACTTCACTCGGATCTTCGGCGACTAACCGAGTTTGATGGAAATAAGCTTTTAATGTTTCCCCAATATCTGCGAGCCCTTCAGCCACATAGTCAAACAAGGTTACATCGGTTGTTTGAGGCGGATCTTGTTCAAGCCGCGCAATAATAGTGTTATTTTCGATGATACGCTGGCCGTCGTCAGCAATAATATCACCCGCTATCACTTTCATTAGGGTGGATTTGCCGCTGCCGTTTCGGCCCACTAAACATATCCGTTCTTTTGGCTGAACCAGCAGTTCTACACCATCAAGCAAAGGGGGATTACCGTAAATAACAGTGATGTTTTTTAACTGCAAAATACTCACTGTAAAAATGTCTCCAAGGTACTACTGTCAAATGGCCAACCTATCTCACGGTTATTGTCTGCACGTTTTAGTACGGGAATGCGTGCGCCGTACAAATGATATAAGTTGGCATCGTTGCGAATATTGACTTTTTCAATGTCTAACGCGGAATACATCGCGGTTTTGCTTAACTCTAATTCCGCTAAATCACACAAACTGCACTGCGGGCCGGTGTAAAACACTATTTTCATAACGTTAAAACCCAACATTGGTGGATGTTTCCTTTGCGGGCAAAGTCCTCTGGAATGGTTTCCTTGGTAATATTTTCTATTTGGAAACCTAGAGTTTCAAGGGCTGCGCTATCTAGTTTAAAACCACGTTTATTATTAGAAAATATGATCGTGCCTTTTTCATTTAGACATTTGTGCGCATGGGTAAGCATCATAATGTGATCTCGTTGTACATCCCATGTGCTTTGCATTCGCTTTGAATTAGAAAACGAAGGTGGATCAATAAAGATTAAATCATACTTTCCTTTATGGTCGCTTAACCAGGTGGTGCAATCCGCTTGAATAAACGCGTGAGGGCCTTGCAGTTTGTTTAATGCGACATTCTTTTTTGCCCAGTCTAAATAGGTTTTAGACATATCTACGGTGGTCACCGATTTCGCCCCGCCCTTAGCGGCAAATACCGACACACTGCCTGTGTAGGAAAAGAGGTTCAAAACATCTTTTCCCTTCGCGAGCTGCATCACTTTTTGGCGGGTATTTCTATGATCTAAGAATAAACCCGTATCGAGATAATCGGTTAGGTTGACAAGAAACTGAGCGCCGTTTTCGTGCACCGTCATCATTTCGCCAGTTTGATTGAATTTCTCGTACTGCTTTGTACCTTTTTGTTGGCTGCGTACTTTTAATGCAATCTGTTTTGGCGAAACACCAGTAACGGTTGGCAAATACAACAACACTTCTTGCAAACGTTTACGGGCTTTGTCTTCTGACACGGTTTTAGGGGGCGCATACTCTTGCACCACAAGCCAATCATCGTATCGATCAATGGCCACGTTATAGTCAGGTAAATCTGCATCGTAAATTCGGTAACAATTGGTATCGGTCTTTTTAATCCAGCTTTTCAATCGTTTCAGGTTTTTCTTGAGTCTATTGGCAAACTCATGATCACCCGCATCCTCATTAAACTGCACCACGTTTTCTTCGTTCAATGCATAATTAACAAGTCGACACTCAAGCTTTCCATTATTCATGGCATAGTCTTTCGAGGCGCGAAGTTTAAGTACGCGTAATAAATCGCGGTTACTACTCAGCAAGGTAACATGCCAGCCTTTCCATGCTTCTTTTAAGCGTTTGCCCCAGTCATTGAAAAGTGGAATAAGTGAGGTTAATTCACCTAATCGTTCACCGTACGGCGGGTTTGACACTACAAACCCCGGAACGGCCGTGGGCGGAGAAGATTTTGTTGCATCTTGTACACTAAAGGAAATATCGCTAAACACGCCGGCAAAGTCAGCGTTAGCTTTTGCAATACTTACCATTTTACGGCTGGAGTCCGCTGCGTAAATGCCGGTTGCGGCGGGCTTTTGTGAAGCAAGGGCACTTTCAACTAAGGCATCCCAAATGGCGGCTTCGTGTCCTAGCCATTTGTTAAAACCCCAAAATTGTCGTTTCATACCTGGTGCAATATTGCGGGCAATATAGGCGGCTTCGATGGCTATAGTGCCTGATCCGCACATGATATCCGTAAGTGGGGCTTCGGTATTTTCCGTCCAGCCACTACGCACAAGCATCGCGCAGGCAATATGTTCTTTTAGGGGCGCATCACCGGTTTGTTGGCGGTAGGCGCGTTGGTGGAGACTGGCTCCTGCCATGTCTAGACCAATAATAACGTTATCCCTTTGCAGCCGCGCATAAACAGGGAAATCTGGTAATTTACGTTCGACAGAAGGTCGCGCCAACCCTTGCTCTACAAATTGATCCACAATGGCGTCTTTTATTTTAACTGCGCCAAACTGGGTATTTTTTATGGCAAAGTTGGTACCAATAAATTGTACAGATAAGGTATGGGATGATGCCATGTGTAACTGCCAGTCCACCGACATGGCCGTGTCATAAAGGGCATCGGCATCATTGGCTTTACCGGTAGCGAGTACCCAAATGACTCGGTTGGCTAGCCGAGACCACAGACAAAGCCGATAAGCGTCTTCTTTGCTGCCTTCAAACTGCATCATGCCTGGCGCTTGTTTAATTTGCGCATCAGGACACAAGGTCAGAATTTCTTGTTTAAGAAGTTCATCTAATCCGCGACTGGTTGTTACCAGAATAGTATTCATTCAATTACCTGATAGAGCGCACACCATGGTGTGCGCGATTTTGTCAATTTTGGTGTTTTTTTACCGACAGTGTTTTGCCGCTATTATAACGCTTTTACAATTCGGTTAACGAGGCTTGGGCCTTGATAAATAAACGATGAGTACACTTGTACTAATGATGCCCCAGCATCCAGTCGGGCTTTTGCCGTTTCTGGTGAATCTATGCCACCTACTCCGATGATAGGGATAGCTCTGTCTAATGCGGCAGAAAGTTTCTTGGTAACATTTAAACTCATGTCAGTCAGTACGGACCCACTTAGGCCACCGGTTTCGTCGCCATGCAGTAACCCTTTCACTTGCTCACGAGACAAGGTCGTGTTGGTGGCTATCACGCCGTCCATTTTACTGTTTATCAATGAGGCTGCAATGCTAGTAATTTCAGCGTCGCTAAGATCTGGCGCTATTTTAATAAATAAGGGAACGTATTTACCGTGGGTTTGCGTTAAGGTTTCTTGTGCGGCTTTCAGCCCTGCAAGTAATGCATCTAGCGCTGCACCATATTGCAAATTTCTTAACCCAGGTGTATTGGGAGATGAAATATTGATAGTGACGTAGCTCGCATAAGGATACACCTTGTTCAAGCAAATGAGATAATCGTCTAACGCTTTCTCGTCTTCAGTATCTTTATTCTTCCCTATATTGATGCCAATTGGGCCTTTAAATTGCGCCGTTTTTACCTGTTCTACGAGGTGATCTACCCCTTTATTATTGAACCCCATGCGGTTAATTATGGCTTGTTTTTCAGGGATGCGGAATAACCGAGGCTTCGGGTTTCCTGCCTGAGGGCGAGGCGTCACTGTGCCAATTTCTACAAATCCAAACCCCATTTGGGCAAACGCATCGATACAATCCCCGTTTTTATCTAGCCCAGCCGCCAAGCCTACTGGGTTATCAAATGTGATCCCTGCTACCGTCACCGGTTTCTTGACAGTTGTGGTGCTATACATCCATTTTAATGGCGTATGTTGCGTTTTGTTTAGCCAGTTTATGGTGAAATCGTGACTTTTTTCAGGTTCGCATTGAAGCAGTAGTTTTTGCACTAATGATTGCATGGGTGTTTTCGATCACTTAATTGGTATAAAAAAGCCCTGATAAACAGGGCTTGGACATCTCTGAATGCGTGTATTCTAATGGTTAGACTTCACGCTTAAAAGCATCAATTCACGTAATGCGACAGAAAACTTCGCAAATTCGTGAGTTGTACTGGTTTTAAACTCAGACATCATGTGATACCAACGCTTTAACAACACCTGATTACTCTCAATCCATTCATCGAGAATTTGATCGGCATCGTCAATATCTGGGTTAGAGTGCAACAAATTTGCTGTAATTGAGCGCTGTTGCCAGTCAAGCTCTTCACGGTAAGATGCCCTGGCCAGGGCTTGCCAATGGTTACTGACCGCTTGGTTGTTGATTTGATCTAAGAACCAGTGAAGTTCTAAACGAGAGCCTAACTGGAAGTATAAGCGCGCGATAACGTCTGTGCTGTGTTTGTTCGAGCTAACCACTTGAGCTAAATCGAAACTTGAGAACATATTAGAGAAACTTGCCACCTTGTAAGCGATGTCTTGTGGTACACCTTGGCTCGCGTAGCGACTGGTTTTATCTTCTAATTGTGTGTACTCCCCTTCGACTAAATAATCTTGTAGGTTCTTAGACAAGATTTCGAAGGTATCTTTGTAGCTTGCAATGGCATCTTCAATACTCAGTGACTTATTGCCGTGTCTAATGTACCAACGCGCGGCGCGGCGCATAATACGCCTAGCTTCGTCTAGCATATGTAACTGCAATTTGGCATCAATCACATTGTCTAGGTTTTCAATCTGTGACCACAAATCGTCCATATTGAAAATACCGTGCACTATCGCGTAAGCGTCAGCAATTTCCTGCACACTAGCGCCCGTCTCTTCTTGTAATCTGAAGACAAAGTTAAGCCCCATGTCGTTAACCATATTATTGGTTAATTTTGTGGCAATAATTTCGCTTCGCAGCGGATGTTGCTGCATGTGAGATTGAAACTTCTGTCTGAGGACTTCTGGGAAAGCGCTAATGAGTAAGCGTCCATGATATGGGTTATCCGTAATGTCAGGAATATTCAGCTCATCTTTTAACACCATCTTGCCGTAAGCAATAAGTACGCTAAGTTCAGGGCGTGTAAGGCCGCGGTCTGACGCCACCCTATCTGAAATTTCATCATCACTTGGGATAAACTCCAGTTCTCGGTTAAGCTGACCTTCACGCTCTAAGCCATGGATAAACCGCAATTGTTCTTTCAGCTGTTTGACGCCTGCCAATTCCGTGATAGAGATGGATTGCGTTTGACGATAACAGTCTTTCAGTACGATACGAGAAACATCGTCAGTCATGTCATACAGTAACTTGTTGCGTTGCTTGAGGGTCAATTCACCATCGTTCACCAAACCATTTAGCAGAATTTTGATGTTAACTTCGTTATCTGAACAATCAACACCGCCCACATTGTCAATAAAGTCTGTGTTAACACGGCCGCCATGTGCAGCATATTCAATTCGACCAAGTTGAGTGAGACCTAAATTTCCACCCTCACCGACAATTTTCGCTTGAACATCTTGTCCATTAACCCGTAAATCGTCGTTGGCACGGTCGCCCACATCAGAATGGGATTCTTTTTTACTCTTAATGTAGGTACCGATGCCGCCATTCCAAAGCAAATCAACGGGCATTTTAAGAATGTTATGAATTAGCTCATTCGGCGTCATTGTCATTTGACGTGTGCCTAACCACTTTTTCATTTCAGGGGTTAGTTTAATGGATTTTGCAGCACGGCTGAATACACCACCGCCTTTAGATATAAGCTTGGTGTCGTAGTCTTCCCAGGTTAACCGTGGGTTTTCAAACAAACGCATACGTTCTTCGTAGCTAGCGGCCGCATCGGGATTCGGGTCAAAAAAGATGTGTAAATGGTTAAACGCTGAAATAAGCCGCGTATGCTTCGACAACAGCATACCGTTACCAAACACGTCGCCGGCCATATCGCCGACACCCACACAGGTAAAGTCTGTAGTCTGACAATCAATACCAATTTCTCTGAAGTGGCGTTTAACCGACTCCCAACCACCACGTGCGGTAATGCCCATTTTCTTATGGTCGTAACCAATACTGCCACCTGAGGCAAAGGCATCCCCTAACCAGAAACCGAAATCTTCAGCGATGCCATTGGCAATATCAGAGAATGTGGCCGTGCCTTTGTCGGCAGCTACCACTAAATAAGGGTCGTCTTCATCAAGGCGCACGACATCAACGGGGGGGACAATTTGGCCGTTAACAATATTATCTGTAATGTCTAAAAGGCTGGTAATGAAAATCTTATAGCAGGCTTGGCCTTCCGCTTGAATGGCTTCACGCCCTTCACCCACAGGAAGCTTTTTACATACAAAGCCCCCTTTTGCACCTACGGGGACAATGACCGTGTTCTTAACTTGCTGTGCTTTTACCAAGCCAAGAATTTCTGTTCTAAAATCTTCTTGGCGGTCAGACCAGCGTAAACCGCCGCGGGCGACTTTCCCACCTCTTAAGTGCACACCTTCTACACGTGGGCTATAGACAAACACCTCAAATTTAGGCAGCGGCAATGGCATATCAGGGATACGTTCTGGCGCCATCTTAAATGAAACATAGGATTTTTCGTTGCCTTGCGCATCATTTTGATAAAAGTTGGTTCTTAGCGTGGCCGACATCATATCTAAGTAGCGACGGATAATTCTGTCGTCGTCTAAGTTGCCCACGTTGTCTAATTGCGCCTTGATGTTATCAAGTAAGCTTTCTTCTTTTTTAGCATTGCGTTTTTTCGCGGGGTTAAAACGCACATCGAAGAAGCTAACTAACAAACGGGCAATGTCAGGGTAATTCGCTAATGTATTTGCAATGTAGTCGCGGCTAAACGAACTGCCGGTTTGGCGCATGTATTTTGCGTAAGCACGCAATATCGTGACTTTACGGCCTGTAAGGTTTGCACCTAGTATTAAGCGGTTGAACGCATCATCTTCGAGGGTGTTGTACCACACCTTCGCAAAGGCATCTTGAAAGAGTATTTGGGCATTTTCCATGTCAAAGTGTTGGCCACTTTTGTGCAACATGGTGAAATCCATTACCCAATTCTTTTCCCCTTTCGAGCATGTGATTTTATAAGGGCTTTCATCAATAACCCGCAATCCGAAGTTTTCCAACATAGGAAGTACGTCAGATAAATGAATGGGCTCTGCACGATGAAACAGTTTTAGTTTAACTATTTGGCTGTCGTTTTGCTCTTCTTGAGGACGATAAAACAGCATATCTAAAGTACGTTCGTCACTCAGTTGCTCAAGTTTACCAATATCTACAAGTGCAGCTCCGGGTAGGTTGTGCTCCATGTAACTACGGGAAAACGCATTGTTATACTTGCGCTCTAAAGCCTTACCAGACGCTTCACCGTAATTTGCAGAAATCGATGACGCTAACCTGTCATTCCAGGTTTTGGTTAATTCAATGATGTTTTTTTCGATTTCCTTCACGTCATATTCCGCATTGTTGTCTTTCACTCTGGCGATGTAATGGGTGCGTGCGTACACGGACTCTGAGAAGAAGGTGGTAAATTCAACTTCTTCTTTTGCACCCAGCGAGGCTTTCAATAATGCTTGTGTTTCTTTACGCAACTGCGTGTTGTAGCGTTCTCTGGGTACAAATACCATGCACGAAAAGAAACGACCGAAGACATCTTTGCGAATAAATAGCCGAGATATACCTCGTTCTTGCATCTGAAAGATACCCATAACAATTTGAGCCAGTTCGTCCGCCGGTGTTTGCAGCAGTTCGTCTCTCGGGTAAGTTTCAACAATGTTTTCAAACGCTTTAAACGCATGTGTGCCTGGCTCAAAGCCTGATAGTGCACAAATTTCTTGCACCTTTTCTTTCAAAATAGGCAGTTGCGTTACACTCATGTTGTAGAAAGACGCAGAGTACAAGCCTAAGAAGCGGTGCTCGCCTACGACATTGCCGTCTTTGTTAAATACTTTCACGCCTACGTAGTCCATGTAGGCTGGACGGTGAACACGTGAACGTGAGTTGGTTTTCGTCAGAATAAGCGGGTGGTCGCTTAATGCTTCTTCTCTGGCAGAGGCAGGTAACTTGGAAAGCAAGCGTTCACGGTCGTTAATTGAGTTTTTCAATAGCCCTAGACTGGTGTCGTTAGCGGGGATCCATCTGTGGTCTCCCTCAATGGCTTTCACCTCATAATAGCGATAGCCCATCATGGTAAAGTTGTGATCGCTCAACCACTCTAAAAAGGTTTTGGTTTGTTTTTTGTGGGCAGCAGATACCGGCCAGTTAAATTTAGCCGTGTCTTTAATCACCGTCTGCAGCTTACCTGTCATATCTTGCCAGTCAGCCACGGCCAGCGACACTTCATCTACCACGGAATGCAGCTCTTTGGTTAAGGTCTCGATATCAGACTTACTTGTTTGCCTGTCAACCTCAATAAAAATTACCGTTTCTTTGCGTGTACCTTCAAGGGTTTTACCCGGCTCGGCAAAAGCAGTGACTTGCGCTTTGTCATTTCGCTTAATCGCAATAGGGCTGTGTAAAAATAGATGGGCCGTGATATTAAGCCGGTTAAGAGACATTCTTACCGAATCCACAAGAAACGGCATATCATTGACAATAATTTCAACAATGGTGTGGCTTGAATGCCAACCGTGTTTTTCAATTTCAGGATTAAACACACGAATGTAGGGGGCCGTGCTTTTAAATTTTGCCAACCCACTCCATAGGCTGAGTGTGGCACCGTACAAATCGCTGTCGTTGCGGTTTTCTAAATCATCATTAGAAATGTTTTTATACAACAGGCGGCCGAATTGCTGCACAAGAGACTTCTGCTGCGCATCCACTTTTTTATCGATAAGTGAATAAACGTTATCAAGCAGTACTGAGTGTCGCTGTGAGTTGACTGTCATTAGTAAACCTTATAAATGTCGTAAGTGCTGAGTTACAAAGCTATTTTCGCTAAAACGAACAGTGAATTAAAGCCCTTTTTAACGTCATATTAACAGCATAGATAACTATGCAGAAAACACCTACAAAAAAGGGCCTAACGGCCCTTTTTTTTGCATGCTTACGCAAAAATAATTATGCGTCAGGGTCGTTTTTATTCCACCAGAGGAAACGCGCTAAGGCTGGAAGCACAATAATGGCCCCTAACATGTTCACAACAAACATAAAGGTGAGCAAAATTCCCATGTCCATTTGGAATTTAAGCGATGAGAATACCCACGTGCTCACGCCTATTGCTAGTGTAATCCCCGTAAAGAGGACCGCACTTCCCCGTTCTTTTAATGCCGCTAAGTAAGCTTCCTGAACGGTGGCACCTTTTTTCAGCATTAAACTCTTCGTAGAAAGGATATAAATACCATAGTCCACTCCTATACCCACTCCAAGTGCGATAACAGGTAGCGTAGAGACGGTGAGACCAATTTGAAGATATGTCATTAAGGCTTGCGCTAAAACCGACACCACATAGAGTGGGATCACCACTACAAGAGTTGCTCGTATAGAACGGAAGCTTATTAAACAAAGCGCAATAACCGCACCAAATACGTAAAGCATCATGGGATCTTGGGCTGCCTTAACCGCTTCATTCGTCGCCGCCATTACGCCAACAGGGCCCGAAGCTAAGCTAAATGACATGTCATCGGTTTGGTACTCATCGCGATAATCCTTCACCGCTTCAACCACGCGAGAAATGGTTTCGGCTTTGTGATCTTCCATAAAGAGGATGATGGGCATGACAGAGCAATCGCCATTCAGTAAACCCGATGAGGTTGGTACCCGCGAAATAGCCTGTACCAGTGTTTGCTGATTACGTGGTAATACTTGCCATTTCACATTGCCTTCGTTGTACCCTGCGTTGACAATTTTCGCCACAGACGCGAGTGAAACCGTAGACTGCACACCTTCAACATTCTCCATTTTCCATTGGAAATCATCCATGGCTCGCATCACGCTGTGTGACGTACAAGCTTCAGGCGTGGTTTCTACCAAGATAGAAATGTAATCAACAGTAACTTCATATTTGTCCGTAATAAGGAACGTGTCTTGGTTATAGCGCGATGTTTCATGAAGCGCAGGCGCTCCGGCATGTAAATCACCTATTTTCATGTTTTGTGCCTGGAAATGCCCAAATACAAACAAGATGCCGGTGATGATTAAAATAATTGCCGCTGGTTTTTTACGAGAGCACGCCGCAATCACTGCCCAAAAACGAGCATTGGCATTTTCTTTACCGGCAAACTTGTCTACATACTTTTTATCAAGCTTTAAGAAACTCATCAGCACTGGTAACAGCACCAAATTCGTCAAGATAATCACTGCCACACCCATACTGGCGGTAATGGCGAGTTCTCGAATAATGCCGATATCAATAACCAATAATGTCATGAAGCCTACGGTATCAGAAAGCAAAGCTATGCCCCCTGGTATAAGCAGGTTTCTAAAGGCTGCCATTGAGGCTCGCTTCGCGCCAATGCCGGTAACGGCCTGTTTCTCAACAGCGTTAATCATTTGAACGCCATGACTGACGCCAATGGCAAAGACTAAGAAAGGCACTAATATCGACATGGGGTCCATGCCAAAGCCTAACGAGGTTAACAACCCTAATTGCCAAATGACGGCAATTACCGAACAAAGTAATGGCAGTAAAGTCAGCATTAAACTGCGCGAGAAGAAGTACACCATGACAGCGGTAATCGCGATAGCGATGGCGAAAAACAGTAATACATCTTTCGCACCATCAGCCACATCACCAATCATTTTCGCAAAGCCGATGATATGAATGGAAATGCGATCATTTTCGTATTGGGTACGGAGTTGCTCTTCCAATTCAGCGGCTAACGCAAGGGTATCTAAAGGTTCGCCTGTTTGCGGGTCGATGTCTAATAGTTGTGCCGTGACCATGGCGCAACTGTAATCGCTGGCCACTTGACGTCCAACAATGTTGGCTTTTTCAATGTTGGCGGCCACCAATGCAAGGGCATCGTCACTTTGCGAATTAAAGTCTGCTGGAATGACGGGGCCGCCAGCAAAGCCCCCTTCTACAATTTCGGTAAATCGCGTAGAAGGAGAAAAAAGTGATACCACCAAGGAACGATTCACACCGTTTATAAAAAACAGCTGATCGTGCACATTTTTTAACGTGTCGAAAAAGTTCGTGTTAAAGATATCACCGTCTTTATCACACACCGAAACCAAAATATTGTTTGCACCGCCAAAGTCTTTGCGGTGTTCAATATAGGTTTTCATGTATTCATGATTCAGTGGGATGTTTTTTTCGAAACCTGCGTCTAAACGCATTTGTGAGGCTTGATAGCCGAGAAAAAGGGTTGCAAGTGCGAAGATAGCAACCAATAGTTTGCGATTTGCAAAAACAAGATGTTCTATAAATTGGGTCATTGTCTAGTGCTACCCTACTCTAACGTTAGCGTTTTAATACCATTGGCTGTTACAGCAATGGTCTGGCCCTTAAACGACACAGCATTAAGCAATGCTGCCTTATCTGCAACTTGTTGAGTTGCAACGCCCTTAGCGGGTTCACAATTGGAAGGGCTTGCGTATGGGTCGTGATAACTGGTTTCAAATGGACGCTCTGCAGACACTAAAATACCATTGTTACCAAGGGCGAAAACCTGATTGTCATTACCAACGTAAATAGAATTCAAAGTGCTAGTAGAGCAGGTATTGATGTAGTCCCAATTCTGATTATCTCTTGAAACAAACACATTTCCTCTTAGCCCAACGGCAAGCACTGTGGTCTCATCTAACGGTTTGATATCAAAAAATGAGCCGGTGTAATCTACGGTATAGCGTTGCCAGGTCTTACCTTCGTCTGTACTGCTAGCCAATAATCCAGCTTCGCCAGCCAAGTACAATGTTGACGCTGAGCCTGTGACTCTATTTAAGTGAGGCAGTATTGATTCTAATTCTTGCTGGTAAAATGCTTCGCTTTCTTCCCGAACACTTTCTAAGTATTCAAGGTCATAAGGGTCTAATAAACTGGCATGCCTCTCTGCTGCCCAGTTTTTACCACCGTCTGTTGTGCGATAGAAAAGGCCGTAAGCGCCTATAGCAATGCCATGTTCGGCGGTGAAGAATAATACATCAAGGAATGGGCGTTGTAATTCTGGCTGAAAGTTTTGAACTTGCCAGGTTTCACCTTTATCCGGTGAATGTAAAATAACGGCATCATGCCCTACTGCCCAAATGTTATCGCCCACAATGGTGGTTGCGGTAAGCGTTGATTGACTAGGCACTTCAACTTGTTTGAACGATTTACCATCCTCAGAAATAAGGATGTGACCTCTTTCACCGACAATAACCACAAAATTACCTGCGTCCACATCAAGCAGTACGGACTGTTCAACCAAAGGTGCGATAAACGCTTCTTCCGCGTGCAGCTTAGATGAATAGCTTACTGCGATTGCTGCTGTCATGCAGGCTGCAATGGTTCTTTTTATCATTAACCATTCCCCTAAATTTTAATTGTCCAAAAACAAAAACGGTTGGCAGTGCCAACCGTTTGTTGTGAAAGGTGATTAGCGCATACCTTCTCGTCGTAACGCCTGAGGCGTAAATTCAACGTCTCTTGGGCGTACACTAAAGTCGTACATAGACTCTTCGTTATCTAACCCAATAGCCAAGTAACGACGAGAATTTAAATCGTGATACGCATCAAGGGTAGACCACTGTGTTGGTACTTCATAGTAGTTAACACCATAAGCTACAGCAACACGATAAAGTTCGCCACGGTTATCATACATATCAGCCACTTGTACTTGCCAGCTATCTTCATCAATGAAGAATACGCGTTTTTGATAAATGTGACGGAAGCCTTCTTTTAGCGTTGCTTCAACCACCCAAACGCGGTGCTTTTCCCAACGGGTTAAATCAGGATTAACGTGGTTTGGCGTTAAGATGTCTTCATAGCTTGCGTTCTCAGAGTGTAACTTGTAGTTGTTATAGGCAACATACATCTCTTTTTTACCAACTAACTTCCAGTTATAACGGTTAGGTGAACCATTAAACATATCGAAGTCATCGGTAGTACGAAGGCCATCTGCTGCGGTTCCCGGCGTGTCATAAGCAATGTTTGGTGCTAGACGAACACGGCGCTGACCAGTGTTGTAAGTCCATGCTTTGCGAGGTTCTTTAACTTGGTCAACCGTTTCATGTACCAATAGTGCCGTACCGGCCAAACGTGCAGGCTTAGTCACTTTCTGTTTAAACATGAATAATACGTTTTCGTCAGTCAGTTTCTCAGGTGTTGCCCCTTCTTCAGCGTATTTAATCATAAGCTGTTCATCGAAACCGATAACGTTGTAATCACCCGAGGTGGTTACTGCTGCTTGACCGCCGTTTCGTTGTACGGCTTCACCGCGATAGCGAAGAATATGATTCCAAATCGCTTCTAACCCATTTTTTGGAATAGGGAATGGAATACCGAGTACCGCGCCTTTAATACCGTTACCACCATCTAGCAATTCTGCGCGGGTAGCATTTACCTTAGTGGCCTCATAAATTTCTTGCGGGTTAGAGGCTGAACGACGGGTTGGGTAAACCGGCATACAGAACGTTTCTGGGTAGGCTTCAAATAACTTAATTTGGCCTTCAGAAAGGTACTCAGCATACTCTTTGTAATTTTGTGCGGTTATTTCAAAAAGCACTTTATCTTCTGGATAAGGGTCAGGGTGATGATCGCCCACTGAATACCCATCAGGTGCTTTGGTAATACCGCCAGTCCAAGCGGGAATGCTGCCATCAGCATTGCCCGACTTTTCTGCACCCAATGGCGTTAATTCGTTGCCAAGCTTGTTTGCTTCAGCCTCAGTGATTTTCGCTAACGCATGCGTTCCGGTGAGTGCTAGCGACATTGCCGCTGCGATAATTCCTAGTTTCTTAATCATAAATACCACTCTTTAAATTGCGTACTTGATGTTAAACGAAATGAAGTCTCTATCTGAAAGCGCATTCGTTGTACCTATGCCGCCCCAGAAAGCACTGTAAGAAGCGGTTGCTGACCATTTGCTTAAGTAGTCAAATGTCAAAGATACTGCCGCTGACTTAACATCTTCGGTGAAAAGGTATAGTGGATCCGGTGTGGTTCCATCTACATCATGAGAAAACGTTGCTCTTGCACGCAGGTTAATGCCTGCCATTACGTCGTTCCAATCGGCCACCGCAAGTAAACGGTATCCCCACGCATCTTCAGTGGCAAATGGATTGGTTTCTGGGCCATTTGACAAGCCAACGAGTAGCCCGTCACGGGTATTACCATCGGCGGTAGGCTCAAGCGAGGGGGTACGTGACGTGCCTGGCGCGTTCAAACGAATAACGTCCGGGTCTGGCATATCAACAATATTGACGTAACCCACTTCACCTAAAAGTACGAAGTTGTCAGTGCCAAATTTAGGGCCAAACACATGAGATGCTGTAAATTGCATTTGCCAAGTATCTGAAAATAGATAACCTTCGGCTGTTTCGCCAGGTCCTACCGTACGGCCAATGTTGTTAAGCTGTGATATGCCGGCTAAGTCGTCACGACGTAAAGCGTCAATATCTGAGTTAGCTAACTGTTCAGGCATACCCATATAAAGGAGTTCAACATCATCAATTTGTAGAGGCTCATCCACACGATAAGCAAATTCACCTGCAAAGGCGGTTGTGCCGATATTGGTATTAAAGCTCATGCCATACAGGCCAATATCTTCAGGATAGTAAAACTCTGATTGAGTAAACACGCCTAAGTCGGTGATATTGTCTTTTGTGATGGTATTTTCTTTTAAGTACGCTAAGTCAGTGAAAATACCTGCGGCAGAGAAATCAGATGTTTTACCTGAAATCAAAGGGCGTTGGCTATGGTAGTTAATGTGGTAAAAACTAAACTCTGTTTCGTTTAAGTTTTCAGCAAACCACGTTAAACGTAACCCATATTGGCCTTGGTCGTCAGCGTCGTTATGGGCTTCATCTGAATAGCCTCGAATGGCTACTTTTGTGCCGTAAAGTGCGTAAGCGCCTAACAAATCGGTTTCGCTAGTACCCGCATTAAGCAGTGCACCGTACTGATTGAGCACTTCTAGTAAGTGATCTAGGTCAATATCAGGGTTACCACTAAAGCCTAACTGAATATTTTGGCTTTGACCGCCCTCGCCTGCAAAGTCATTGCCGGCGAAGTAACTTCCTGAAACAGGTAGCCAACTGCGTTGCCATTCATACTGGTAATAACCTGAAATGCTCACGTTGTTTGTTATACCTAGTGAGGCGTAAACCATGCCTACCGGTAAAAAGACTTCTTTAAGTTCCGCACCAGGCGCTCGAGCACGGGTAACATCAACAGGGTTGGTGGTATTAATACCGTGCTGAATGAAGGTACTTTCACCCCAGCTGATAACTTGGCGGCCTACACGTAATGTGAAGGGCTTATCGCCAATCCACCAATCACCATAGAAGAAGGCATCATAAAGGCGAACATCAGTACAGAGTAAATCTTCGGCTGCAGGGTCTTCACATAAATCGTGCTGCACGCCAGTAATGGGATTTGAGTAAGGACGATCGCCATCCATTTGCTCAAAATCATAGAACCAGAAACCACGGGCAAAGAAGCCGTAGTCGCCAAAATTAATATCAAGTTCATGGCTACCGGAAATTTGTGTCGCGAACGCATCACCGGGATCGTGGGATAAATTACCTAAATCGCCATTCGTAGAGTATCCGCCATCGGCAAGTGCCCATACGTCGCTGCTAGCATAAAGCGGATTAAAAGCTGCATGATAACCAGACCAATCAAACTGCGCGTGGTTACTATTACCTATTAAACTATAGTCACGACTTTCTGTGCGTATACTCGTCGCGAGTGTAAACGTTGAATCCAGTGAAATGGTGGCGTCACCGACCTGCCAGTTTGCAGCGTGTGCGGGAAGACTTACTGCACCTAATAGCGTGAGTACGCCAGCAGCAACGGGTGACATTTTGAAAGCGCTAGGCCTGTTTATCATATTTTTATACTCCCAAGTCTACGCGTGAGATTGCGTGACAACGTGATCAATCATATCGATTAACAAAATGATTACATCATTTTGTCAGAACCGCAAGAACTAATCCTACCAGTTAACAAAATTTACAACATTAGTGGTATCAAATAGTTAATGCTGCAGTAAGAGTATAAAAGCTGTTTATTTTCATGTTTAAAAAATAAACAGCTTTTAACATTTACTACTATTACGCAGTTCTCGGAAGAATGAAATTGAGAATAAGTATAAGATGTGTGTGACGCTGTTTGCGTTTTGGTAATTACCGAACGCGTTCGAAAGCGACAATTTTAAGTTGTGCGTTCACTGTCATTCTAAAGCGCCCTTTTACACCTTGTGAGGTGATAAATTGCCTAAGTCGACTGGTTGGCACTTGCACTTTAACACCATTGTCAGCGATCAATACTACATTAGGCACAGAAGGAGAATAAAGTGCCTCACATTGACTGTAAGGCACATTGATTGAGAAAAAGTAATACGTTGAATTAGTGGTTGTGCTGTTCATCGTAAGCGAGGCTTTTACTTACCTTTTCAAAAAGATCTTTGCTAAGGCCTTTATGATTCAGTAATCGCGCTAATTGTGCTTTCATCAATTGCTGATGATCTGCATTGAACCCTTGCCATTGAGTTAAAGGCGTCACAATTCGCGCTGCCACTTGCGGGTTAATCCCATCAAGCTTTAATAAGTAATCAGTCACAAATTTATAGCCACTTCCATCTAGCGCGTGAAACTTTTCACTGTTGTAAAAAGCGAAACTACCCACCAGAGAACGTACACGATTAGGATTACCCAGACTAAATTGCGGATGTTCGCTTAGCATGGTGATGGTCGCTAAAACATCGTCTTTTGGTTGGGTGGCATGTAACGCAAACCATTTATCTAACACTAATGCGTCATGACACCATTGGGTTTCAAAGCGCGCCATCAAGGTCTCGAAAACACGGGTATACTGCGCCGCTTTAAGTGCGCCGAGAGAATCTGTCATGTTATCGGCGTTATCAAATTGGGAAACCACGACGTGCTCAAACTCAGGTAATCTCGCTAAGTGAGCCAAAATCACATTTTTACAACGTCGTGCTATTACCGCGCTTTGGTTATAGGCGTAGTCCCCGGTATCAATGTGCAAAAAGATATGGTTAAGCACCTTACTTAATTGCTGTGCAAAGAGAAGACAAAATTGGTTTCTAGCGGCAACGAGGCGCGCCACATCAATGTCTTTTCTCGTTTGACACAACGTTTCAAAGGTGGGAATAACTAGACACTCGCCTAGCAATTCTAAATTGCCCTGCTCGCTTTTTATCGCTGATTCCAGACCTGTCCACAATGAGGATTCTATAGGTGCCGTTACGTCATCATACAATGCACTGATACAGCGACTATACAGGGTTTGCATGGCATCCCAACGGTTAAAGGGGTCTTTACCGTGAGTAAATATTGTCAGTAAACCGTCTGTTTCAAGGGGATTATCTACCTTCACCGGTGCAGAAAAATTACCTAACAAAACAGGGGTTAATTTTTCTGTGGTTGCGCTTACTGAAAAGCTGAGCGAAGGGGTATCCAGAATGATAAGCCCATTGTTAATGAGACCTTGTTCATCAACATACTGATTGCCGTCTTCATCAATAATTTCTATGGCAACAGGAATATAAAGAGGTTGCTTAGTTGCTTGATCGGCAGTGGCAGGTGTCGTCTGTGAAAGCGTGAAGTTGTGCTTGCCTGTTTGCGCATTGAATTGGTGGCTTAAGCTGATTTCTGGCGTACCTGATTGACTATACCACTGTGCGAAATGACTCAAATCTATCTCTGTGGCAGATTGCATAGCTGCCACAAAATCATCGCAGGTGACGGCCTGACCATCGTGACGTTTAATGTATTCGTCCATGCCACGCCTAAAGCCTTCTGGACCTAGCAAGGTATGGAACATACGAATTACTTCAGCGCCCTTGTCATATACCGTCACTGTGTAGAAATTATTCATTTCGATGACTTCATCAGGGCGAATGGGATGACTCATGGCACTGGCATCTTCTGCAAACTGATGTTCACGCATTACCCGTACATGCTTAATTCTATTGCTTAATGGCGAGGTCATATCGGCACTGAATTGCTGGTCTCTAAACACAGTTAAGCCTTCTTTTAAGCTTAACTGAAACCAGTCTCTGCATGTCACGCGATTACCTGTCCAGTTATGGAAATACTCGTGGGCTATTACAGATTCTACATTGAAGAAGTCATCGTCGGTGGCAGACGCTTGTTCAGCGAGTACAAATTTACTGTTGAAAACATTTAAACCTTTGTTTTCCATTGCACCCATGTTGAAAAAGTCCACGGCCACAATCATGTAAATATCTAGGTCATATTCCAACCCAAATACGTCTTCATCCCACTTCATCGCGCGCTTAAGTGAAGCGAGGGCAAAATGGCCTTGGGCTTTTTTGCCTTTATCGACATACAACTCGAGTGCCACCTCTTTACCGCTCATGGTGGTGTACGTATCGGAAAGTAAATCAAAGTCCCCTGCGACTAACGCGAATAAGTAACTGGGTTTAGGGTGCGGATCGTGCCAAGTGACAAAATGTTTGCCGTCGTCAATTTGGCCTTTATCCACGGGGTTACCGTTAGACAATAGCATGGGTAAATCAGTGTCGCCCACCACTGTAACCGTATAAACGGCCAAAATATCTGGTCGGTCCATAAAATAGGTAATACGACGAAACCCTTCTGCTTCACACTGCGTACAATAGGCGCCACCAGACAAATACAAGCCTTCAAGCGCTTTGTTATTTTTAGGGTCTATTTCTGTGTGAATTTCTAACTCGAACGTATCCTCGTCGGTATTAATGGTGAGACCTTCGTCACTGAGTGTGAAATCTGAAAAGTCATTTTTGTTTAACAGTAGGGATTTAAGCGTTAATTTATCCCCATCTAATACTAATGGTTTGTTGTGGTCACCCTGCCTGTTGATAGTGAGTACGCTGACGACGCGGGTGGCAGTTGGATGAAGATTAACGGTTAAATTGACCGTTGAGATAAGGAAAGCGGGCGGTTGATAATCCGCCCTCTTTTTTACGTGTACTGACATAGATTCTCCTAACAGAAATTCTACGCAACAACATTACTGACTAGCTTCGTTGGCACCTGTTGAACCTTGCGGTGGTGTTAAACGAAGTATCTTTATTCCAAGGTAAGCATAAATGATGGCTAATATTGGATTAATAACATTGAAGAATGCATAGAAAATATAATCAAATGGATTGACCAATAGAACACTGTGCATGTAAGCGCCACAGGTATTCCAAGGAATAAGTGGCGAGGTTAATGTGCCACCGTCTTCTAAGCTGCGAGATAGGTTAAGTTGGTCTAGTCCGCGCTTTTTAAATTCTTCTTTATACATACGTCCTGGCATGACGATAGAAATATATTGATCTGCTGTAACTAAGTTAGTGGCAAAGCAAGTTAGTATGGTTCTACTAACCATATCACCGGCCGATTTTGCACCGAGCAGAATGGCCGAAACAGCACGTTTTAATAGCCCTACTCGTTCAAGTACTGCGCCAAATGACATAGCACAAATAATCAGCCAGATAGTATTGAGCATGGACGACATGCCGCCGCGAGAAAGCAAACTATTTAGGTTTTCATCTGGGGTAGAAAAGCTCACGCCGTCAAACAAGGCAATCCAAACGACTTTTAGCGCACCTATGCTAGCACTGTCGCCTTCACTTGCCATTGATGAAACTAAATCCCATTGAAAAACGACCGCCCAAACACCACCTAGCAACGCACCAATAAATACCGCGGGAAAGGCTGGCATTTTCTTCACCGCTAAGGTTAACAGAACCACTAAGGGCACGAGCATGTACCAACTAAGGTCAAACGATTCACCTAAGAGTAATTGCATTTGCTCAATACGTTCAGCTTTCGCTTCACCTACTTCGCTAAACCCTAAGAATACAAACAACAATAAAGCAATCACAAAGCTGGGTATGGTGGTCCAAAGCATATAACGGATGTGCTCGAACAAATCGGTGCCTGCTACTGCTGGCGCTAAGTTAGTGGTTTCGGATAGCGGTGATATTTTATCGCCGAAATAAGCGCCCGATACCACTGCACCTGCAGTAATCGCGGTAGACATTTCCATGCCTGCAGAAACCCCCATGAGTGCCACACCAACCGTTGCAGCGGTTGTCCATGAACTGCCTATACTCATTGCTACTACAGCGCAAATTAAGCAGGTTGCAGCATAAAAGAACGAAGGATTAAGGAGTTCTAAGCCAAAATAGATAAGCGTGGGCACCGTACCCGCTAGCATCCATGTCCCAATCAAAGAGCCGACTGCCAGCAAGATTAGACAGGCCCCTAGTGACATGGATATACCGTCTACGATGCCTTTTTCAATGGCTTTCCAAGTATGGCCGTTTTTCATACCAATGATAGCGGCTAAGCCCATCGCCAAAAGCAAGGCGATTTGATTAGGACCATAAGAGGAGTCATCTTCAAATAGGAAAACGGCACTTCCCATCATGATAACCAAGGAAACTATGGGGATAAGTGCATCAAGTAATGATGGTGTTTTTAGTTCTTTTTTCATTGTTATATTTTTAAAAACCTACTGTTTACATTACGGAGCGATAAAACATGAGCGCAATGATGACCGGGCAGACAAAACGAACATACCAAGGCCAAATTTTCCAAAAAATACTGTGTTCAGCGTTTTCATCACCCTCTTTGAGTTCCGCTAAAATGGCGTCGCGTTTCCAAATCCAACCCGCAAAGATGCATAATACAAGGCCGAGTAGCGGCTGACTGTATTCTGTTGTTAGTGCGATGACAAATCCAAATAAGGTTGAGAAATTGACAATGATAATGCAGCTCAACCCAAAGATAATTGACGCCATGAGCAAAACCGCTTTCTTTCTTACTAACCCTTTGCTTTCTACCATGTAAGCGACAGGCACTTCTAGCATCGAAATTGAAGACGTAACTGCCGCAATGGCCATTAACGCAAAGAAAGTAAAAGCAACAAAAATGCCGACACCGCCAATAGTATCAAATAATGCAGGCAAAACCTTGAAAATGAGTGTGTCGCCTTGGATAAGCGCGCCGTCTGGCGTAAAGATCTCTACACCGTTATTAAGTGCCACGTACATGGCTGGAATGATGAGCATACCTGCGATAACGGCAACACCAATGTCCACTAGCGCAACAGATGCACCGATTGAGGGAAGGTTTTCTTTTTTGCTTAAGTAGGAACCGTAGACCAGCATGGTACCAACACCTAACGACATAGAGAAAAATGCTTGCCCCATGGCATTGATAAGTAAGTCAGGATCGAGCACTCGAGAAAAGTCAGGCACTAAATAAGCGCTCCAGCCTTCTATGGCGCCGGGCTGAAAACTCACGTAAACAATCAGTGCTATGATGAGCAGAACCAATGTGGGCATTAAACGAACAGACCACTTCTCAATTCCGGCTTTTACACCACCCACCACGATAAACGCCGTTAATGCCATGAAAAGAAAACAGAATATCACGTTACGCGTAACCGAATCAGTAAGCAGCCACTCGCTTGCACTGGTTAAGCCGAACAGGCTTACGGCGGCGTCGGCGAAATACACCAGCATCCAACCACCCACAATGGCATAAAACGCGAGAATAAGGGAGACAGTTACGCACCCCCACAAACCTGTGGCTCGGCCAACGAAATTGCCGGAAATTTTACCCAGCGCGTCCACCATATTAGCGCGAGAACTTCGCCCTATGATGAGTTCGGCCATTAATACTGGATAGGCCAATACGAAGGCGAGTAAAAGGTAAACTAATACAAAAGCGGCACCGCCATTGCTTGCCACCTTCGTCGGGAACCCCCAAATATTGCCTAATCCCACTGCTGACCCTGCCGCGGCCAACACAAACCCTATGCGCGAAGAGAATTCGCCTCTGATAGCCATGTCGTTTCCCTTTATTATTGTTGTATGCGGATGTCAGACACAAAAAAAGGGCTGGCCATAGACCAGCCCTTCATCGACAACCTTTAATTTCTTGTTATTGCGTATCTGCCTGTTTGAATCATATCGAAGGTGATATTTGCTGCTTCATCCAAGAAAGGATCAAGCTCATCCATGTCTTCAGGCAAATCGTCTAACGAAGCCACGGTTTCCATACCAAGGCGCTGTAAACGCTCATTAGCGCGCGCTAGCGACTTTTCTTCAGCTTCTTTCTTATCGGCTTCTCGCTCAGACTTTACTAGCGAGATATAGTTTTTATCTTTGTTTTCTTTATATTCTTCAATGTCTTCATAAATATAAGAAAACTCAGGGTCTTGCATAATACGTTTATTGTGCTTCGCCGTTAATACGTCTAATGCAGCTTGACCATCAGCGAAGGTAGTATAATTCGCTCGTTTAATGCTGTCCCATGGCAATGCATTTTCTGCCTTAGCCTCGCCCCACTCTTCAGGCTCAACTGCTGACGGATAAAGAATGTCTGGTACTACGCCTTTATGCTGTGTACTACCACCGTCGATACGGTAAAATTTTGCAATCGTGAATTGAACACTGCCTAGCGGATTATCATACAAATCGTAGATTTTACCCAGGCCACGGTGTTGTTGTACCGTACCTTTACCAAAGGTTTGTTCGCCAATAATTAAGGCACGGTTGTAGTCTTGCATGGCGGCAGCAAAAATTTCTGATGCTGATGCACTGTAGCGGTCAACCAGCACGGTTAGCGGGCCGTCATACGCCACCATACCGTCTGTGTCTCTATTGACGCTGACTTTGTTTTGGCCATAACGTATTTGAACCACAGGTCCTTTTTCGATAAATAAACCGGTCAGTAAAGTGGCTTCAGTCAGTGAACCACCACCGTTACCCCGTAAATCGACAATCATACCTTTCACATTTTGTGCTTTAAGGCTTTCAATTTCTTTAGCAACGTCAGCATGCAGGTTATTGTAAAAACTTGGGATAGTGATAACCCCTAGCGGTTCATCTGCGTGTGGACCACTGTCTGGAACATACACTTCAGAACTCGCAGCACGGTCTTCAAGTTTAATTTTGTCTCGGGTTAAGCTAACCACAGAGTTGGTTTTACCGTCGGTAACCCCTTTTTGAACCTGTAAACGCACTGTACTGCCTTTCGGCCCTTTAATGAGTTCTACCACTTCATCTAACCGCCAACCTACAACATCGACGAATTCTTCATCTTCTTGCGCAACGCCAATAATTTTATCTTCAGGTTTAAGTGCACCAGATTCGTCGGCTGGGCCGCCAGGTACAATGCTTTTGATAACGGTATAGTCATCTTCACTTTGCAATACAGCACCAATCCCTTCAAACGACAAATTCATTTCCATTTGGAAGCGATCTGCATTGCGGGGCGATAAATAACTGGTGTGCGCTTCTACTGTTCGGGCAAAGGCATTCATTGCAGTTTGGAAAACGTCTTCGCTTTTCGCCTGTTTTGTGCGTTTAATTGCGCGGTTATAACGTTTTTGCAATAACTCTTTGGCTTCTTCCCAGGTTTTGTCAGCGAGGATGAGGTTAAGTGCATCGTACTTAACCCGTTGACGCCAGATTTCGTCTAGCTCTTGTTGATTTGCTGGCCAATCGGCTTCTTCACGATCGTAATAAAACTTATCGTCTGCTTTTTCAAAGTCGAATGGCCCCTTGTCTAACAAGGAGAGCGCGTATTCGTAGCGCTCCACTCTGCGTTTTGCACTTACGTTATACATGTCGTATGCAATAGAAAGGTTACCTTTCTTTAATGCATCATCGAATGCAGTGCGGTATTTTTCAAACGCCACCACATCAGACAACATGAGAACCTGTTTATTGTGATCTAGCGAATCAACAAATTTTTGGTAAATACGTGCAGAGAGAGCGTCATCCAACGAAATTTCCTTGTAGTGAGCGCGGGTAAATAAGGCGCTCACTCGCTTTGCTGCAACACTGTGCTGAGTTTCTTGTTGGAGTATGGGAAGCTCTTCAACATCAGGCGTGGTTGTGACAGCGCCGGCGCCTACCCCAACGGTAAGAAACGCACTGGCAATGGAAATTCGAAGGATATCTTTCATATATTACGACCTCTTGGAACGCGCCAAACGTAAAGCATCTGCATTTACTTTTACCACCATGCCCGTGTCTAGCTGAACATGGATCCCGTCTTTGGCTACTTCAGTGATAACAGCCGGCATAGGTGTTTTGCCTAGCTTAACTGTTACTTTTGTACCCTGCTGCAAATCTTCATCAGTCAGTTTTGCGGGTGGTGTTTTATTTGGTCTGTTAATTTTCGGTTTAGTTCCCTGCTTATTATCAGCATGGCCTGAACTGACCGATTTTTCACCTTTTGGGCGAGAAAATTGGCGTCTTTCTTTGTTTTTAGGTTGCTGCGCCTGTTTAGCTTTACGCTTTTCTGCCGCTTTCGCCTTACTTTCTTCTAGTTGTTTTTGGGCGTGTTCGGCATGCTCTTTCTCGATAGCGTCGCCTTCAGCACCATCAAGATCCACACGATGTGCGCCCTCTTTAATGCTGTAAAGGTAGCGCCAACTGTTGGTGTAATGACGAAGGGTTGAGCGTAGAAGCGTTTTGCTAACACGTTCTTCATCATTCAATCGTTCCGCTAAGTCTTGAAAAATGCCAATCTTAAGAGGGCGAGCTTCACCTTCTACGCTGAAGCATTTCGGAAAGGTTTCTGCAAGGAAAGCTATGACTTCCTTACTATTGGTAAACTTCTGTGGTGATTCCATTAAACTTTCTAAATTATTTAAGAGATTTCTTCATTACCCGCATCATCCCAAGTTGCCAGCGTGTGGTCAACCCAATCGAGCAATTCATCATCATCAATTTCTAATAAATGGCTATCTTGTTGCCAAGATTCCCATACGTGGTGTAACAGTTTTTCGAGACGCTCGGTCTCAATATCTTCGTCGGCTCTGTCATACATAGCATGAAGAATGAAATTCAGACGCTCAGATGCTTCATCTGGGTCGTCATGAAAGTCGTCCATATCTTCGAACGTAGAAAGAACAACGTGAATATCTACATTGTATTTCATAATGTACGTTGAGATTCAATTAGAATATCAGCGATTTGTTTAAGTCCCGCCTCATCATCGGCGTCAAAACGACCAAATTTGGGGCTATCAATATCTAGCACACCGATTAATTCGTCGTTCACAATAAGGGGAATAACAATTTCTGAATTAGACGCGGCATCGCATGCGATATGGCCTGAGAAGGCGTGTACATCGTCAATACGTTGAATGGTTCTGGTTTCTGCAGCAGTGCCACATACACCCTTACCTATTGGTATACGTATGCATGCGGGTTGACCTTGAAACGGCCCTAGTACTAACTGAGATTCTTTGTGGAGATAAAAACCAGCCCAATTGACGTCTTCAAGCTGGTTGAATAGCAGCGCGCTCACATTTGCCATGTTGGCAATTAAATCGTGCTCACCAGAAACCAGGCTTTTCGCCTGGCTTACTAACTGGGTATAGTGTTCTTCTTTCAAGGAGTAACCCTAATTTTGAATAATACGAAAACTAACATTTACTCGCGCTTCTACCGTTTCCTGACCAGGTAAAGAGGTGACTTTTTCACTGAGAAAGGCATCTGCACGCATAACTGGAACGGGCATATTGCCACCAGATTCAGAGATTGCAACTACTTCCCCTATTTCTACCCCTAATTCTTTGGCTAAAAGGGTCGCCCGCGCCTTTGCATCCTTAACCGCAGCAACAAGAGCAACATCATAAGCGTTATTTTGCCCTTGGGATATAAAATTGAACTGTTGAATCCGATCTACCCCACGTTTTAGCACGCCATCTAATACTTGATCGTAATGATCTATGTTTGAATCGGTCACCACAATTTCTCTGGTTAAGGTAAATCCATCCTGAATGCGACCATTTGGCCCATTGACGTATCTAGGGTTTAACCGAACCTGCATTGATTGAATGTTTTGCTCTTGAATGTCCATTGAAAGCAAAAAATTAACCACGTTGTTAATTTCACTGTTGGCCATTCCGTTAAGCTTACTTACTGTATTCCCTTGCGCTTCAATAATAAACGTGACTCGATAAGCATTGGGTGTGACGCTAACCGCGCCTGAACCTTGTACGTGAATTTGTGGTGTTTGCTCTTGTGTTTGGGCATGGAGAGCGCCTACAAATAAGAGCGTAGTAAAAGCAAAAATAGTGTGTGTAAGAATTTTTTTGATCATGGTTATTCCTTTTACTTTGCCTATACAACGACGGTTATCGCTGACGTTAACGTTGTACATTCCGGCTGTATTGAAATACGCAGCCCTTGATATCATTCAAGCATAGCCATTATTAGCGTTAATCTATACCAAAAATTTAAGGCGTCGCGTTTGTGTTATGACACACTACGCTACGGTTGCTGAATGAAAGGTGAATGGTCTATAGATAACGTTGATAATGCCTAGTCGCAAAAAACAAAAAGCCTTACATTAAAGTAAGGCTTTTAGAAGACGAATTCAGTATTTTGCGACTCGTTGAAGCTACACGGGTCTGCATGGTCAACGCAGGTGAATACGCCGTTATTTTAAAACCTGTTTTAGCGCGGCAAGGCAGTGGTCAATATTGCGGGGTTTGCAGGCATAGCCCATCAGCCCTATTCGCCATACTTTCCCGGCAAATTCGCCCAGTCCAGCGCCTATTTCCAAATTGAATTCGTTCAACAAGCGTTGACGCACATCGGCGTCATTTACGCCCGATGGAATTTCTACTACATTTAATTGTGGTAAGCGGTAGTTTTTATCTACTGCTAAGGTGAGATTTAATGCTTCCAGTCCTTGCGCTAGCGCTTCATGGCCTCGTTGATGACGTTGCCATGCATTTTCAAGCCCTTCTTCTCTTAGCATCAATAAGGATTCGTACATGGCGTACATGCTATTTACGGGGGCCGTATGGTGATAGGCTCGCTTCGCACCACTTCCCCAATACCCTACAATTAAATTCATATCTAAAAACCAACTTTGTACTTTGGTTTTTCGGTTTTGAATAAGGTTGACTGCGCGATCACTAAACGACACGGGTGAAATACCCGGTACACAACTCAAACATTTTTGAGAGCCTGAATAGATGGCATCAATGCCCCAATCGTCCACTTTCAACTCAATACCGCCTAACGACGTTACTGCGTCTACAATGGTTAAACACTGGTATTTGTTGGCCAATTCACATAATGCTTTGGCGTCATTTCTTACGCCGGTAGAAGTTTCAGCATGAACAAACGCTAATACTTTGATATCAGGGTGTTTAGCTAATAGGTCTTCAACCGTATTGAGATCCGTTTGTGTGCCCCACTGATTATTGATTACAATGGCTTCACCACCACATCGCTCTACATTTTCAACCATGCGGTTACCAAACACGCCGTTAACGCAAACCAACACTTTGTCGCCGGGTTCAACCAAATTAACGAAGCACGCTTCCATGCCTGCAGAGCCTGGGGCGGAAATAGGCATGGTTAACGCATTTTCTGTTTGAAATGCGTATTGCAGCAATGATTTTGTTTCATCCATTAGCTCAATGAATAACGGGTCTAAATGACCTAGCGTAGGGCGTGCCATTGCATTAAGAATGCGCGGAGAGACATCTGATGGTCCTGGGCCCATTAACGTGCGTTCAGGGGGAAGAAAAGTAGACAGTTGCTTCATGTAGGCCTCGAATTATCAATGTTGTTTGGTGGCATTCTTACAGTGATAGCGCGTGGGTACAACCGTCTGTGTTCAACATAAATGAAATGAATGGGGGGAAGGATTTGTATTCATAGGTAGCGGTGGATGGGTTGTGAATAACGGGTGGGTAAATATTGAACAACTCAGTGATCATTGGTGGGCATTTTTAAGTATAAAGTCCGACCAGTAGGAACTTTTTGAAATTCTGAGCTTTTTTGACTACCTTTAAATAAAATTCAGTCTGTAAGATAAATTTCACAAATAATTTGTTTATAAATTGAACAAATGTGAACTATAATGACAGTCCGCTTGAGAGATTTAGCGAGTGCTTCTCCCTTGCTACAGTTAGCGCACGGCTCAGTAATGAGCCATTCCCCTAGGCCCGGAACGTCAGTTCTGGGCATTTTTTATGGGCGACTGTAAAAATAAGAGAGTGGAAACACGCGCCCGTCAGTTTTATGTTTCAGAGATCAGTTTAAGATTTTGTCGGTAGTTAACCGCGTTTTCAACATAATGTTGTGCAGAGCCTTGTAATTGCTTTTCTGCACTCGCGTCTAGCTGCTTAATGACCTTTGCCGGAGCCCCAACCACTAAACTGTAATCGGGGATGTCCATTTTCTCAGTGATCAACGCATTCGCACCAATGACGCAATACTTGCCTATTTTTGCGCCGTTTAGCACAACCGCGTTGATGCCAATAAGGGAATAGTCCCCTACTGTGCACCCATGCAACATCGCTTTATGTCCTACCGTTACCCCTTTGCCAATGTGTAATGGTATACCTTGGTCGGTGTGCAGAACACTGCCATCTTGAATGTTCGACGCTTCACCTATACAGATTTTATCCATATCTCCACGTATTACAGCGTTAAACCAAACACTGCTTTTTTCATGCAGTTCCACATCACCAATAACCTGTGCGCCTGGCGCAATAAAGCAGTCATCTGCACATTGAGGGCTTCGGTCATTTAATTGATAGCGCATTTAGATTTCCCTTGTTGCAAGCGTGTTTTCCGCTAGATTACACATCCACTTTTCGCATTAAGCCTTCTTGGGTTGTTGATGCGACAAGTTCGCCAGCTTGATTGAAAATTTGTCCCCTTACTATGCCACGAGAGCCGCCACTAAATGGGCTTTCCATTGCATATAACAGCCACTCATTGAAATTAACTGGACGATGGAACCACATAGCATGATCTATCGTCGCAATTCTTAATGATTTATCGGTAACCGCAATACCGTGAGGCTGTAAAGAGGTGCTTAAAAAATGATAGTCTGATGCATAAGCAAGCGCCGCTTGGTGAATCGACAGAGCGCCCGATAATGTATCTCTAGCTCGCATCCAGATATAGCGCGTTGGCGGGCGTTTAGCAGCTTGATATGAGTTTGCTGCATCAATTGTACGTATATCTACCGGTCGATGATAACTTAATGCTTCGCGCATGGGCCGCGCTATTTTATTGAAATTGGCTTCATAAAATTCAATGTCCGATTGAACTACCTCGGGAGGAGGGACATCTGGCATTTCTGGTGCTTGATGATGCATACCGTCTTGCGGCACTTGGAAAGACGCTGTCATATAAAAAATACTTTTACCGTCTTGAATGGCCTTTACACGACGAGCTGAAAAGCTACGACCGTCACGAACCACTTCAACATCATAAACCACGGGTTTTTTAGCATCTCCAGGAAGCAAAAAATAGGTATGAAATGAATGCGCCACCCTGTCTTTATCTACGGTTTCATATGCGGCCGCAAGGGCTTGACCAAGGACTTGCCCACCAAATAATGCGCGAAAGCCTAGATCCCAACTTTCGCCGCGATAAAGGTTTTGCTCCACGGTTTCTAACTCAAAAAGTGAAGATAGTTTAACGTCAGACATGCTGATTTTTCTCTCTTTGTTCTGCTCTTGGGTTTCTTGGGTAGTACTTTTCCGGTAGACACGGGCTGTGCTCAAAAAAGCGTGTATCTTTATAGGGTAACTTCATAAAGCCGGAAATACCTAACCCTTTTATGTTCGGGATTTCTTGTACCAGTGCATGAAGCAACTGTTCAAATTGATGTGTTTTACTGTGATCCAGTAGTGTGTAGTAGCTATGCACTTTCAAATGATGTGGTAGTGCTTCAAAAATAATACACCCAGTATGATGGATATTATTCAGGGATTTTATTAAAGAAATTATGCTGTTGGGCAATTTTAAAAGTTCGTCGGGGTCGTCACCGTCTTCAAAGTAAGAATGGTGCCTACTTTGATCTTTGGCAACAGACACTTGAGATATTTCAAAGGGTATACGGCAGTCTTCATTGGGAATAAAATCATGATTAACATGTTCGCGCTCTATATGTAGGGTATTTTTAGCGTTAAACATACAACATTTGAACACCCCAACTTTATGAATAGCGCGAGCCAACGCAATGACATTGTTCACCGCCATCTCAAACGCTGGCTTAAGTGTTCTGTCGTACAAATTTAAGCTGGAATCAATATAAACGCCATTGGGTTCCCATCGAATGGCCATGCCGCCTACCACAGGGTAACGACCTAATCTGCCAATGGCAGAAATAAACGCTTTTTCTGTATCTCCCATACCTTGCAGGTAGTTTTTATAGTAGCGATCGAACTGCGCATCATTGATGTAGCGTAAAGTATCTTCGTGAAGGTCAGCTTGTTGACGAAGGTATGACTTTCTTGAACTGTATACCACAGTCTCTATTTCATTGGATGCTTCTGTTATCCACGTAGGAATGCTGGCCTGGTAGCGTGTTGGTTTGTCTTCGGTGAACACCATATTTTTGAGTACATGAAGGTGCTTTAGAAAGTAGTCGCCGCCTTGGCGTCGCTTAAGAGGATCCTCAGATAGCATGAAGGTGAGTATATCTGCCAACATTTTAGGTAAACCCAGTGATATCGGGCGAATAACACTGGCACCATAACGGCAAGATTGCCCTGACGCTAAAGCGTAAAGAGTACTTGCTAAGCCTTGTTCATCAAAGCGCGGCGAGGACAATGCGCCGTTTAATTGCTCTTCGCCAATAAAGTAAACATCGCCTAACCTTGCGTTAGTTTGCTGCAACTCGCTGGACATGAGATCCATGACATTGCTACCGATAAATTGCCCGTTGGCGTCTACCTGTGCGAAAACAGACGACCCCCAATCGATTAAGCTTACAGTCTCATGGCGAGCGTCCCAAACTAGGTTGGAAGGTTTAATATCGCCATGAACAATAGGCTTCTCTTTTCCGTGCTGAGTGTTGCTTCTCAGTGTTATCAGCAACTCCCCCACCTGCGCAGCAATTTTCACGATGATTCGCGGGGGCAGAGGCCCTTGCTTTAAACTTACTTTTTCTAGGTCTTCTCCAATCGCTCGCTGCATGACTAAGATAGATTGCTTTTTTATTTGCTGGAAAGCTCTGAAGTCTGGCACGTAAGGGTGCGCAACTTGGGACAGCATAAAAGCTTCTTCTTCCAGTCTATCTTGAACATGCTGCGGCAGGTTAATTCGCGAAAACTTAAACACCAGCGCCTCCCCGGACGAGGTGACACCGGAAAAAGCAAAGCCAAAGGCACCTTTTCCTAGAAGTGACAACGAGCGATAGCCAAGGTTTTCTAACTGTGCAATACACAAGGCCACCCAGTCTTTTAATTTTTTAGCATCCGCATGAGAAAGCAAATAAATGGATTGCTCTTCGGGAATGTAAAAATGCTTGATGTCACTTGGATTTGGCATACCTAATTATCGTTAACCAGCCAGGTAAGATGGAACGCTGTATTGCCTCCTAGATGGGGAGCGACCTCTTGGAGTGCATCATTTAACTGAACGTCGAGCTGCCAAGGTGGATTTAGCACCAATACGCCTGAGCCATACATGCCCGCTTCTTCTGTGTTTTCAATTACCGTGAGTTCGGCCTGAAAACAAGGAATACCAAGTTCCACTAAGCTCGCTATCATCGCACTGCACGCCTGGGATTTTTTGTCTGCCCTGGCAGACAATAGCGGATACCAAATGACAATTTGCCCTTGTTGCCAGCGCTGTAATACCGATTTAACGGTGACTGATACATCAGTGTATTCCTGGATACGCTCGTAAGGTGGGTCAATAAGTACAGCGCCACGATTAGGCTGGGGAGGTGTGAGCGCTTTAATGCCTTCAAAGCCATCCCGCTGATGTACGTGGCAGCTTCCCCCCACTTTAGCGGCATGTTGTTGAGACAATATCACGTGATTTAACTTCTCAAATTCTGCGGGGTGCAGTTCCATCAAATGCACATTGTCCATTTCGCGCACAAGGTTGGCACTTAACATAGGCGAACCAGGGTACATCCCTTTGTCGAAATACGTTTGAATCAACGTGTGGTAGTGGTTAAGTAAAGAGGACTGAGGAGAAAGCTGAGCCACTTTACTTACTCCTGATTCGTACTCTTTATTTTTAGCAGACATGGCGTGATCAAGTTGATACTCACCGGCCCCACTATGGGTATCAAACAGGGTGAAGGGTTTATTTTTTTTCTTTAAATGATTAATGACACCTATCCAGCACAGGTGTTTTATAACATCGGCGTGATTGCCGGCATGAAATGCATGTTGATAACTAAGCACAATTTACCGTGTTCTCAGTGGAAAATTCCACGAATAAGCTAATTTAGCATGCAATAGTAACGCCTGACGCTTAGCAGTGACAAGTACAGCGTCAGGCATTCTGTAGCCCTAGCGCAAATGCATTAGCATTTTTTCTGGTGCTTGTAGGTAGCTCATCCAAAGGTTGTTAAATTTAACCATGGTTGCGCCGTCAATAATGCGATGATCTCCTGACCAATTAATCATCATGATTTGCTGCGCTACCACCTCACCCTTGGGAGTAAACCGTGGAAGCGACTGTGTTTTGCCTAATGCAACAATAGCGGCCTCTGGCTTATTAATGACAGGCGTTGCGGTTATGCCCCCTATTGCACCGATATTAGATATGCTAATCGTGCCGCCTTTTAAGTGATGGCTAGCTATCTGCCCTTTCCTTGCTTCATCTATAATTTCTTGCATCTGTGTCGCTATATCAAAAATAGACAACTGCTGAACCTGTTTAATATTGGGGACGAGCAAGCCTATTTTCGTATCTACAGCAAAACCAATATTATGATCGTAAAAATAGCGTAACTCAGTGGCATCATCATTAAGCTGGCTGTTGATAATTTCGAATTCGCTTAAGGCCAACGACAGGGCTTTAATAAAGAATGGCATCAAACTAAGTTTCACACCTTTTTCCTCAAATACTGGCTTTAAGCGTTGACGAAGCGCGATTAGGTTGTCCATAACCAGTTCGTCACTTACGGTAAAGTGCGGGATGGTGGAAACTGAGGCCACCATCTGTTTAGCCATGGCAGCCTGAACACCGCGTACTTTTACTGTTTTCACACGGTCGTTTTCTTGTGGCTGGTTAGGCATCTCCTTTAGGGTTGGTGTGTGCGAGTCCTTCGCACCTTTTGTTAATTGCGCCAGTACGTCCTGTTTTAAAATTCTTCCTTTTTTTCCTGTCCCCTTTATGTCACCTAGGTCAAGGCTTTGTTCTCGGGCAATTCGTCTAACAGCAGGGCTAGCTAAGACTTTACCGGGAATAACCATGGGAGGCTCAAAGTCACCTGATGGCCACTTATCGTCTTTTACGGGCGCGTTGTCTCTGCTGTTGTTTTCACTCTTCCCGTGACACATATTTTGGTTTGCCGCTAACGGTTCGCAATATTCACTGCCCGCGCTTTCCTGCCCTTTTAATTCGCCTGTTTCGGGTTTTCTGATGAGCGAAAACAACGGGCTATGGACTTTAGCGATGTCTCCTTGGGCATAATACAGCGTGCCCACTACGCCAGAATGCTTGGCTGGGATTTCAACCACCGCTTTGTCGGTCATGACTTCAACTACGCTTTGGTCTTCCGCAATGAGATCGCCTTCTTTTACATTCCATTTTACGATTTCACATTCAACGATACCTTCACCAATATCAGGTAAAATGAAATCTTCATGAACGGCTTCTTGATCACCAAGATTTTCTTGAGCAGGAGAATCATCTTTGTGTGGTGGGACGGCGTCTTCTTGATTGGCATCTGCTGTGGAGGTCGGTTCAGTGGATAGCACCTCTGTCGTCTCCATGGCAAATAATGGCGCGTGCACGGCTGCAATATCGCCCTCCTTATAATAAAGCTTGGTGACTGTACCGCTATGCATTGCCGGAATTTGAACCGTGGCTTTGTCTGTCATGACCTCAGCCACCGGCTGGTCTTCTTCAATGACGTCGCCTTCGGACACTAACCATTCCAAAAGCTCACATTCAACAATGCCTTCACCAATGTCAGGCAATATAAAGTCAATAGTCATGGTGGGCCCCTTAGTAGTGAAGTGTGCGCTTAATGGCTTCGTAGATTTTAGTCGCGTCTGGCATATACTCTTTTTCGTGCGCCAGTGGATAAGGCGTATCTAAGCCACACACCCGAGCAATCGGCGCTTCCAGATATAAAAAACACTTCTCTTGAATTGTTGCCGCTATTTCACTGGCAAAGCCGCCCGTGAGCGGCGCTTCGTGATTAATAAGTAAACGCCCTGTTTTCATGACAGATGCAGCTACTGTGTGGGCATCCCAGGGTAAAATACTGCGTAAGTCGATAATTTCACAGGAAACGCCATCATCTAGTGCCGTTGCTGCCGCCTTTTGAAGCTCTTCAATTTGTGCGCCCCAGCCCAACAATGTGATATCTGAACCTTCTTGAACAATATCTGCTTTACCCAAGGGTAACTGATAATCTTCCTCTGGCACGTCACTGATTGACGCACGATAGAGCTTTTTAGGCTCTAAAAACAACACAGGATTCTTGTCTCTAATAGACGCCAGCAACAGCCCTTTGGCTTGATACGGGTTTCTAGGCACCACTATCTTTAGGCCCGGGCAGTGGGCGAAAAACGCTTCTGGTGATTGGCTATGGTAGTGCCCGCCAGCAATACCGCCGCCATAGGGGGTACGAATAGTCAGAGTTCCTACATCAAATTGTCCTCCAGAACGATAACGCCACTTAGCGGTTTCGTTCACAATTTGGTCGAATGCGGGGAAGATATAGTCACCAAATTGAATTTCAGCGACAGGCACAGACCCTTGGGCTGCTAAACCATTGGCAAAACCTATAATACCCTGTTCGGTTAGGGGGGTATTGAAGCAGCGTCCCTTTCCAAATTTTTCCTGGAGGTGACTGGTAGCGCGAAACACGCCCCCAAAGTGACCCACATCTTCACCAAAAACCATGACTTTATCGTCGTCTGTCATGGCAGTAATGAGGGCATTATTGATGGCTTGTAGTAAATTCATTTGTGCCATTATTTCATTCTCCCTGACGTTTTAGGGTACATGTGTGGGTATTTTTTAATGTGTTGTTTAAGGTCTTGAAGTTGTTCATCAAGGTGCCAAGGCACTGAATCATAGACATCATTCACAATGTCATCGATAGGACAAATTTCGGTGGTTTCGCACCGCTTCATTGACGCTAAAACCTCTTGGCGCATTGCGGTAAGGCGTTTTTCATTGTCTTGTTCGTTAAACCAGCCTTTGTGGGTTAACCAGTTGGCAAACCGAGTAATAGGGTCTTTTGTGCGCCATTTTTCTTCCTCTTCTTTTGAGCGGTAACCGCTAGGATCATCGGAGGTAGAATGGGCGGCTAACCTGTAGGTCATCGCTTCAATAAGTACAGGGCATTGTTCTGCAAGAGCGATTTCCCTCGCCCGTTTCGTTGCCGCGTAAACCGCTAATACGTCGTTGCCGTCTACCCGAATGGTTTTTATTCCGTAACCTAACCCGCGAGACGCTATGCCATCACCTGCAAATTGTTCCTCTGCTGGCGTGGAGATAGCGTAGCCATTATTTCTGCAAAAAAAGATGACAGGACAGCTAAGTACCGCTGCCATATTAAGCCCCGCGTGGAAATCTCCTTCTGACGCGGCACCTTCTCCGAAATAGCATATGGTAATTGCGTCTTTCCCTGCCATTTTTTGACCATACGCATAGCCGGAAGCTTGCGGTATTTGGGTGCCAAGAGGAGATGAGATCGTCATGAAATTTAGCGCTTTATCACCATAATGAATCGGCATTTGGCGGCCTTTATTAGGGTCGTCTTTATTGCTGAACATCTGATTCATGAATTGATCAGTGGTGTATCCTCGATAAGCCAATGCCCCTTGCTCACGATATTGTGACATGATGAGGTCTTCGGTACTTAGTGCCGCTGCGCTTGCTACCGTTGCGGCTTCCTCGCCGGTACTTGCAAGGTAAAAGCTAATACGCCCTTGGCGTTGAGCCGCCACCATTCGTTCATCAAGCACCCGCGTGTAGGCCATGGTCTCGTGAATCTTTAACGCTTGCGCTTTACTAATGTCGGGTAAGGTTGCCTCCGGCGTTGCTTTACCGTTTTCGTCGAGAATTTGCAGCATTGGGATGTCAATAATACCGTTATCTATAATATTCACATCGGCAACAGTTGTTACTTGTGCTAGGTGGTTTCTGTCTTTCATTATTTTCTCCAGAAACAGTGGGAAGCTTCCACGAATTTAGAATGAATATGCTAGTAGACTCACGCTGGCACTTTCTTGCTATTTCTCCACGAAAAGTAGTTTTAAAAGGAACATCTATACTCTTTTTAGGAGCTAAACATGATTAGCATCCTAATGTTTTAATTTAATGTTAATTAATTGCGATATTTGCGTGAAATTTGGTGGCCTGGCGTTTTTGTATTTGGATAGATGTATTAAATTTAATACGCCTTTGTTCATTACAAACGGTCATCAACTGTGTTAGAAATGCATTAATCCTCGAACGAAACTCTGTTTATATTCCCTTGCTTTTTTATTGAAGCGCTGGCAGGTAAATGGGTTATTTTAATAATAAAAAACGGGGCTCCAGGGAACAATCATTATGAGACTTAGTATGAAAAAGAAACTCTTGAGTACCATCATTGCCTCTACCCTATTTGCAACGCCATCGATGTTGTCCGCTCAGGATGTGAAATCGAACATCATGGCAAGCCATACGCTAGAGCAAAACAATCCAATTGAAGCGTCTTTCGACAAAAAAGATATTCTTGCGAATGCCGTTAAGGTTAATGACCATCAAGTTAGAGTTATTGTGCAGTTGCATGATTCACCTTTAGCTCAGTTTAGTGGGGTTAACCCCAGCGTACGAAGCGCGTCTGCCCAACAAGGCGCAAAGGTAGATTTCTCATCAAACGCGGCCATTAGCTACAAAAAAATACTTAAGAACAAGCAGCGAAGCCTGGTTGAGGATATACACAACTTTGACCCTGCCTTTGAAGCCGATAAATCGTTTACCGCTTCCTTTAATGGTGTGTCTGGCATTGTGAGTAAACACGCGTTAGACAACCTAGCGAGTTTGCCAGAGGTAAAGGCGATTTACCCCGATGTGATGCACCGCGCACAGATGGACGCAAGTTTGGATTTAATTGGCGCAATTGATACATGGACTCAGTTGGGGGGCACAGAAAACGCAGGGAAAGGCATTCGCGTCGCCATTATAGACAGTGGAATACGGCCTGAAAACGCGCTTTTTAGCGGTGATGATTTTGACGCACCGGACGCATCAACCCTGCCCTCTGATGACTATTGCTCAGACACGCCAGATTTCTGTAACAATAAGCTTATTGTGGCGCGTTATGCGTCGATACCAGACGGTTTTGACATTGTTGATGGCGAGTATCTTTCCCCTCTTGGTTATAATGGCCATGGTACCCACGTAGCGGGAACGGCGGTGGGCAATGCGGGCGTTACCGCATCACGAGATGGAGCGACCGCAGAAATATCAGGAGTGGCACCTGCCGCCTACCTAATGGTGTATAAAGGTTTGTATGCGACGCCTGACGACCCTACCTCCTCAAGCGGCATGACCTCCATGTTATTGGAAATGCTTGAGGCAGCACTAGAAGATGGCGCTGACATCATCAATAACTCCTGGGGCGGAGATGGTGGCGCAAGCCCAGTGGGTTCCGTTTATGAAGATATATTTGCTGCTATGGACGAAGCAGGCGTAGTGACGGTATTTTCCGCCGGCAATGAAGGCCCCGAAGCCACCACAATAGGTTGTCCCGGGTGTTCAAAAGATGTCTTAACAGTTGCTGCCACCTCAACCAACCGTTTGTTTGCAAACGAAGTCACGGTTGACGGCGATACCAGTATCGGCGCTATCCCAGCCCTCTATTCTGTTGGTAATGCTGCCATTACATTTACCAGCCCCTTAACGGCACCTGTGATATACGCGGGGGAAATTGATGAAGCTAACATTGAAGGGTGTTCGGCTTACGCAGATGACTCCACCTTTGAAAATGCCATTGCTTTAATTAGCCGAGGCACGTGTGGCTTTGTCGATAAAATTGCCAACGCTGAGGCCGCGGGCGCACTGGCGGTTTTGGTGTTTAACGAAGAAGGCCGCGGTGAAGCGCCCATTATTATGGGCGGGCTAAGTACAGATCAAACAGTTCCCTCACTCATGCTGCCCGCCACACAGGGATTAGCGCTCGCTGAATTAGCTGGCGCCACCGATGAGGATGTTATTGTGACTATCGGCAACGAGGTGGTTGCGTCCTATTCCGATAGTTTAGCGGATATTATGGGCGACTTTAGTTCTCGCGGGCCTAACGGCGACCCGAGTTTCTTGAAACCAAACATTGCGGCTCCTGGTGTGCGTATTTTTTCCGGTGAGTCGCCAGATGCCCCGGATCATATTGGTGAAAACTTTTCGTTTAAAAATGGTACCTCCATGGCGTCTCCCCATGTTGCTGGTGCCGCCGCATTGCTAAAACAAATGCATCCTGAATGGAGTGCACAGCAAATAAAAAGTGCCTTGGTCACTTCCTCTATTCGCGACGTACTGAAAGAAGATGGTCTTACACAAGCTGACAACTTCGACATGGGGGCGGGACGGCTCGATTTATCTCGGGCTAGCACAGTAGAAGTCACCTTCAGCGAACTGAGTTTGGTGTCGGCCGAATGCTTTCTTACCTGTGACTTGTCAATCACCCTGACGAATACGACTGACAGCGCCGTGACGCTTAGTGGTAGCCTGTTGTTTAGCGATGATGGTACGGATGGGTATCTCACTCCTGCTTTGACCACGCTTGCACCAGGTTCGTCTGAGGAAGTGATATTAACCCTTGATGTGGCAAATGCTCCTTCCAGTGAATGGTTATTGGGTGGTGCAAATTGGTCTGACGGTGATGACGCTACCACGGATTACTATATTCCAATGGCGATCTATTCTGTGAGTACAGATGAACCTTCTTTGCTGAACAGCGAAGTAAGTGTTAGCACGGTAGAAGCGGGAGATAATGTCACCACTACAATTTATGCAAATAATAAAGGTGTCACTGGCGTAACCAGTATTACAGGGCAAATAGACGAAAAGCTGTCTGTTAACACGGACTCGATAACGGCCATGAAAAACGGCTCACAAGACACGGTGACCTTTGATGCGCAAACCAATGTGCTCACCTGGGAAGGTTCGTTAGATATCGCCAGTATCAACTTCAATGAGGATACTGGAATAGCAGCGGTAACAGGCGGCGATTATCTTCCTTTGGCATCGCTAGGGGTCACCCCCGTGTCCTGTACTTCACTGTGTGATGATACGTCAATTGTATTTAGTGGGGTGCCTGAAATACGTTACTTAGGTGACGGTTACACAACCATTCAAATATCCTCAAATGGTTTTATGGCCATGGGAGCTGAGTCTGGAGATATTTCTTCTCCCTTTGCGGAGCAATTGCCAGGCTCTGACGATCCAAACAATATTCTCGCGCCCTATTGGACAGATTTAGATTTAGACGGCACTGACGCGAACGACGATGGTACGGGTGACATGTACGTGGCTATCCTTGGCGGCGGTAGCTACCTGGTTGTGGAGTGGGCAAATGCGCAGCTTTGGGACCAACCAGGGACCAGTTTTAACTTCCAAATTTGGTATGACTATTCTAATGAAAGCTTCCACTTTGTTTACGGTGCAATGGATACGCCAGTAGACCCAGTTGTAGTGGGGGCTGAAAATAGCTTCGGTACTGTAGGCGCAACCCTAGCCTATTATTCCGAGGACGGTTCTCAGGGGAGCTTGCCGACAGAAGGTAGCGAATATGTACTTGCATACAGTGAAGGCGATGAGGTGTCCATTTCTTTCGAAGGGACAGTGTTACCTGTTGCCGATTACATGGATGATAGTTTCAGCGTGAATGAAGATGCTAGCATTACTGCAAATGTCATCGCTAATGAAGCAGACGACACTATCGTCAATACATTTACAATGGCGTCCTTATCAGGTGATTATAGAACCTTTACGCCCATCACCATTGATAAAGATGCGCTTGATATAGATTCTGTCACCATTTCAGTCGCGCCTGAAAATGGAGTAGCAACCACCAACGGTGACGGCACCATAACCTATACTCCCACGGCTGACTTTTTTGGTGAAGATAGCTTCAAATATACGGTGAGCACCGAAACGTCAACGAGCGGTGACGACCCCCTCGATGGGCAAGTGATCGGGGAAGCTACGGTTAATATAGCTGTAGCGGGTATTCAGGATGCGCCTGTGGTTACCATCAGTGCCCCTTCAAGCGTGAAAGAAAACGAAAGTTACTCGGTAAGTGTAACGGCGAGTGATGCCGATGGTGATGATGTTGTTGTGTCTATTGATGGTGTTGAAAGAACCAGTTTAACTGGCACTGCACCGAGTTATGATACCGCAACATCGGTGTCGTTACAGGTGTCGGCAACTGACGGCATAGACACGACATCGGAAACGGTCACTATACGTGTAGAAGAAAAGAGTGGAGGCGCGATAAGTTGGTTATCGGTGCTTCTTGTTCCTCTATTGTTTATTCGAAGACGCCATACGCTGCGCTGTCATTAGACGCCGTTAGTGCACCATTAAAAAGGCCGCTTATGAATGACGCGGCCTTTTTTATTACCGCTAGTGGTGTGGTTCACCCTAACCTTTTTGCCTTGCTGCTAGTTATCAGCCATTAATAAGGTATCTTCCCCCACTGACTCGGGTTGCGTGGGCCTTACAATGGGGTGAGCCACAAGTGAGTGTCGTAGCTTAGGTTTAAGTAACCACGCTAATGCACGGGTATCTGTTAAACCACTATCTAGCCAAGTATCAATACTGCCATCGTTATGTGATAACACTAAGGGGCTGGATTTACTGTGGTATTTTTCCATTTTTGGGTGTGCAGGTAAGGTTACTACTGAGCAGCTTACTTTGTAATGGTTTGTATTATCTTGCCCTTTATATTGCCAAATTCGGTATAACCCGCCCATGGCCATTGCATGGGGAGGCTTGTCTTGTGCAAAAACCGTGAAGTCCGTATACCTGGCCTGACTTCCCTTCCCCTCGGTTTCGCCAAAGCCTGCGGCAGGAATAACGCAACGCATGCTTCGAAATGATTGATAGCCAGCGCTTCGTTTCACGTTAAGTTTATCGTAACGTGTATTAAATGACGTGTACTTCGAAGGTTTAAAATCTACCACAGTGCCGTTGCTTATCCGTGGTTCCAGCAAAAGCCACCACAACGCATTATGCATTTCTCGCTGCCCATGAGCGTTTTCGAACACAATAGATACCGTGTTCGCGGCAGTGATAACCCTAGAAAAGATGGGGCCGGTTTCAGGCCATAAACGAATTTGAAGCCCTTCCATTAAGGCCCGTACGCCTTCGCAGTCAGTGACGTTTAATCTACCACACATCTTTACACCTTCTTTTGGGCTATCAGCATAGACATTTTGTTAATCACATGTAATATTAATTCGTTTAACAAAAAAAGGTAGCCTGTTGTAATAACGGGAATAAACGTATCAAGGGAGTGATTTTTAACCAATATGACTGCAATTACACACGTGTTGTCTTCACCCAGTGTGAGTTTACTCAACGTCATTGCCTTATTGTCTGCTGTGGCCACTTGTACCTGGCTACTAATGGTGCAACCTCTCCGTTTGTACCGATACGCTAGTAAACGTTTTGCTATTGCAAACGCGACGCTGTTTCTTTATATCATAGCCTATCAAAACACATCCATTGGTGCTTTCAGTCACAGTGGTTTATTAAGTCATTCAAGTTTGTTCCTCTTTGCACTGCTTTACCAAAGTGGTGTCCGCATACTTTTTAAACGCCATTTGTCGTTGGTTGGCTTAACTTTGGTCATTGCATTGGTGTGTATTTCATCGGCACTGCCTTTCATGAACGCCATGGCGATGCCTTTATCCCTCGCCATAATATGTTACATGACGGCGGCCATTTTCTTTAACGGCACTGTTATTAAGTATTCGGCGCTAAAGCGCGAATTTAATACATTATCGGCGTTAATGTTAAGTATACCCGATGGGCTATTCATTGGTGTGTTAGCCATTGCTGGCGTCTCTTATTCATCTTTAATATTCAGTACCGCAGAAAGTATATGGCCTTTATCGCTCAACATGGATATAGCCCTGTGGTTCGGAATAGGTTTAGTTTTGCTAATCAATGTTACCGCCATGGCGGCTGCGGTAATGCGGTTAGTGCTTAAAATGAAGTTTTTAGCCGAACACGATCAACTCACGGGTTTACTAAATCGGCGCGCCATTTCCAAAACGCTTGTGTCACTCTGGTTAAAACTTTCCAGTGATAACCATTCGGCGACTAAGCGGGAACGCCATTTACGTCTAACCAAAGGTGTCCTACAGCACAACCAAAGTGATGTCCATAAAGACAACAACTTCAGTGTGTTAATGATAGATATTGATCATTTCAAACAGATTAACGATGAGTTCGGTCATGAGGCTGGTGATTACGCCCTCACATTTGTAGCGCAAACTTTGTCTGAATTAGTCCGTGAAACTGACTATTGTGCGCGTTTTGGCGGGGAAGAGTTTATCGTTATACTCACCAATACCACCCACGACACAGCCCTGCGTCGAGCAGAAGCAATATGTGATCACTTTTCAAAGGCGGTATGGCGCGAGGGCGCGAATCCGATAACGTTAAGTATTGGCTGTGAGACGGCAACCCACACCAAAAGTATTGATCAACTGCTGTCCCATGCCGATGATGCTTTATATCAAGCTAAGCGAAGTGGAAGAAACCAGATAGTGGCTTATTCTTCATCGTTTTCCTGAATTTTTAAGCCAGTATTCGACAGTTTTTTGCTAGGCTGAACGCCCATTTCTCTGAATTTTTCAATTTGGCGCAGTAGGTTTCCCCGCCCTTGAGAGAGCTTATTAACGGCAAGGTCGTAATGGCTTTGTGCGGTATCTAGCGATTTCCCTACTCTTTCCATATCGGTTACAAAGCCCACGAATTTATCGTAAAGTTTGGCGGCTTGTTCAGCAATATGCTGAGCATTTTGATTTTGGTATTCGTACTGCCATATATTGTTGATGGTTCTTAGCGCAACCAGTAAATTTGTTGGGCTAACCAGCATAATATTATTATCTAATGCCAAAGACACTAGGCTAGGCTCTTCTTCAATTGCCAGTAAAAATGCCGACTCAATGGGGATAAAAAGCAAGACATAGTCCAGTGTTCTTAAACTCGAAATAGCTTGATAATCTTTTGCCCCTAACCCCTTAATGTGACCTTTAATCGAGTTTACGTGGCCAAGCAAATGTTGCTTTCTCACGTTTTCATCGCTTTCATTAAAATAACGCTCATAGCTGGCTAAGCTCACTTTCGCATCAATGATAACGTCTTTATCATTGGGTAAATGAACCACGACGTCAGGCTGTAATCGACGCCCCTGTTCGCTTTGCGCTGCTACTTGAGTTTCAAATTCATGACCTTCACGTAACCCTGACTCTTTTAGAATTCGTTCTAGGATCACTTCCCCCCAATTTCCTTGGGTTTTGTTATCCCCTTTCAACGCGTTAGTGAGTGCAGCTGCTTCTTGAGTAATTTTTTGATTCAGTTCTTTTAGCCCAAGAATTTCGGTTTTTAAGGAAGCCCTTTCTTGACCTTCTCGGATGTGTTGCTCGGTAACTTGTTGTTTAAAGCTATCTAATTGGGTTTTAAATGGGGCAAGTAGTGCTTCAATATCTTGCTTACTTTGCTGATGGTAGCGGGCATTTTTTTCGTCGAAAATGCGATTAGCCAAATTTTCAAATTGCGACTGTAAACGTTGTTCAGCACTGCTCATTAGCGCCAATTTTTCTTCATGGCTTTGCATAAGAGCATCTAATCGCGCTTTTTGCGCTTCATTTTGCGACTGAACTTTCATAAAGTTTGACTGTAAGTTGTTATACGCATTAGAAAGCTCGCGCTTCTCTTCTAACACGATCCCGTAATGACGCGCTTTTTCACTGAGGGAGCCAAGTTCTTTTTGAAGTGTTGTCTGATGGTGTTGGTGTTGTTCAATCAATGCATTAGCGACGTCAAGCTGCTGTTGTATTGTTTTTAAACGCTGCTTTGAAAACACCCAGATCATTATGATGAGAACAAGAAATAATGGGAAAAGAAGATAAACGGGGTTAGAAACGTCAAAAGTCATATGAACACGAGCACTGTTATTTTATACAGCACTATAAACAAAAACAGGCGCCAATGGCACCTGTTTTTAAAAAAAAGCGAGATTTTAGCCTATTTCGACAATGTGCTATCTAAATCTTCTATTTTCGCTTTCCAAATGGCTGGACCATTTTTGTGGGCGTTTGCCCCGGTACTGTCTACGGCTACGGTAACAGGCATATCTTCTACCTCAAACTCATAGATAGCCTCCATGCCTAAATCTTCAAACGCGACCACACGAGATTTCTTAATAGCTTTAGATACAAGATAAGCTGCGCCACCTACCGCCATCAGATAAACGGCTTGGTGTTTGGCAATAGAATCTACTGTTGCGGGGCCACGTTCAGCCTTCCCAATCATGCCGATAAGGCCGGTTTTTTCTAGCATAAGGTCGGTGAATTTATCCATGCGCGTTGCCGTAGTCGGGCCTGCTGGGCCGACGACTTCGTCGCCAACTGCATCGACGGGTCCTACGTAGTAGATGAACCTATTGGTTAAATCCACACCTTCAGGTAAGCCTTCGCCATTTTCCATCATGGTTTGGATTCGCTTGTGTGCAGCATCTCGACCGGTAAGCATCTTGCCTGACAGAAGCACGGTTTCACCGACTTTCCAGTCTTGTATATCTTCTTTCGTGACATCATCAAGATTAACGCGGCGGGTGTTTTCGCTCACTTCCCATGTGACCTCTGGCCAATCTTCTAATTTTGGCGGCGTAAGTTCCGCAGGGCCTGAGCCATCAAGATAGAAGTGAGCGTGACGGGTGGCGGCACAGTTAGGGATCATTGCCACTGGCTTAGACGCAGCATGGGTAGGCAGTGATTTAATCTTAACATCTACCACGGTAGTTAACCCACCTAAGCCTTGTGCGCCAATACCTAAACGGTTAACACGGTCGAAAATTTCAAGACGAAGCTTTTCATCGGTGGTTTCTGGGCCACGCTCTATGAGTTCTTGAATATCAACCGGATCCATAAGGCTTTCTTTTGCAAGTACTGCGGCTTTCTCTGCAGTACCGCCAATGCCGATGCCTAGCATGCCCGGTGGACACCAGCCAGCGCCCATAGTCGGTAAGGTTTTAACCACCCAATCAGCAATATCATCACTGGGGTTTAGCATTACCATTTTTGATTTGTTTTCAGAACCGCCACCTTTCGCAGCGATCATGACTTCAATTTTTTCCCCTGGTACCATATCAATATGCACCACAGAAGGCGTGTTATCTTTCGTGTTCTTTCTTGCGCCAGCAGGATCGGCAACAATGGATGCGCGTAATGGGTTATCAGGGTTCAGGTAGGCACGACGTGTACCTTCATCAACCATCTCCTGTACCGTCATGTCGGTTTTGTCCCAGGTTACACCCATGCCTATTTTAACAAAGCAGGTCACAATACCCGTATCTTGACAGAGCGGGCGTTTACCTTCAGCAGACATTCTGGAGTTTATGAGAATTTGCGCCATGGCATCTTTTGCTGCTTGGCTTTGCTCTCTGTTATAAGCTTCTTCTACTGCTTTTACGTAATCGAGCGGATGATAGTAGGATATAAATTGCAGGGAATCTTCAATGCTATCTATGAAGTCTTGTTGACGGATAACGGTCATGGCATCCTCTTTTTATTGAGCTTTCGTGGTCTTGGCTTGGTAAAAAAGCGTATACTAGCGCATCTAAAACAATCGCACCACGAAAACAGCCTTAGTTGGCGATGATTCGGGCGCATTAGCAACACCCTTGGTGGGTATTCTAACTATTATTATCATTACCTAGCGCAGAGTTTAGATTTTCATGTCCGTGTTACCTCTCTCGTCAATAACCATCACTGAATACAACGACACCCATAATAGACGCTTAGTGGATATATTTGCGCCACATGCAAACGATCCTTGGGCTATCTTGTTCGATAATTGTGATTCAACAAAAAGCGATGGTCGATTCAGTATTATGCTGTGGCAACCTGTTCGCACGGTAACAGCATATCAAGGGCAAACGCGCACGCATTGCCTATTAACAAACAAGAAAGAAGAAATAGACTCCCCGCCTTTTGAGGCAGCCGAGCACTTCCTTCATAGTATGGTTAAACACCTATCGGTAGCGCCATCAGCGCCTGATATTGCAAACGTGTTGCCGTTTATGATTGGTGTTGCTGGAATGGCTGGTTACGACACAGGACGCTATTACGAAGCCTTACCTTCATACGCTGAAAGCCACTACCAGACAGAAGATTTCGCCGCTGGGCTTTATTTATACTCATTAATTGAAGACAACCTAACAGGTAAAATGTATTACTGTAGCGCAGATGGCACCACAATCCCGAATCTGCGAACCTTCGATAGCGTACCGAAAGCCGATAACCAAGGGTTTCGTCTTACCAGTGATTGGCAATCGAATTTATCCAAAGAAACCTATATTAGGTGCATCGAAAAGATACATGACTATTTAAAAGCCGGCGATTGCTATCAAGTCAATTTTGCGCAGCGTTTTACGGCTGGCTTTAGCGGCTCTGTTTGGCAAGCGTACGAGGCATTAAGGGTGGCAAATCAAGCGCCTTTCTCGGCATATATGAAACTTGCTAATAGCAGTATCGCCAGTATTTCCCCGGAACGATTTTTAAAGGTCGTCAATAAAATCGTTGAAACCAAACCCATAAAGGGTACGCGCCCACGCTTTGCCGATAAAGAAGAAGATGCTGCAAGCGCGTCCTCATTGTTAACGGCGGAAAAAGATCGGGCGGAAAACTTAATGATTGTGGATTTACTGCGCAATGATATTTCCAAGCACTGCGTACCGCATAGTGTCACTGTGCCCTCGCTTTTTGCCCTAGAAAGCTATGAAGCCGTGCATCATTTGGTAAGCACGGTAACAGGGGTACTCCATGATAACGTTAGTCCTCTTAAGTTACTTGCCTCGGCGTTTCCGGGTGGTTCTATTACTGGAGCGCCGAAAATTCGCGCGATGGAAGTCATTGATGAGCTAGAAATACACCGCAGAAACATATATTGTGGCAGTATGTTCTATATGGGATTTAGAGAGGATCTCGATTCAAGCATTTGTATTCGAACCTTACTTGCCGAAAAAGAACAAATACACTGTTGGGCAGGCGGCGGGATAGTTCTTGATTCTGTGCCCGAGGATGAGTTTCAGGAAACATTAGATAAGGTTTCAAAAATCCTCCCTGTGTTATCGTCACAGTTTGGGAGCAATAGTGACAAGGACTGAATTTTTACACCAATTTCATCATTTACGGTTAACGCGAAGAGAGCCGGATTACCCACTTAAAGCTGAAGCTCGTCCGGCGGCGGTGCTTATTCCGTTGTTAGATTACGGCGATAAATTGCATGTTTTGCTTACCGAACGCGCGCATCATTTACGACATCATCCTGGACAAATTAGTTTTCCTGGCGGCGCAGTTGAAGAGGGCGACGAAACTGTAGTCGAAGCGGCAATGAGGGAAGCGAATGAAGAGATAGGGTTACCGCGACAAAATGTGGAAGTCATAGGTCTATTGCCTTCCTACAGAACGGTGAGCAGATATAAAGTTGCCCCTGTCATTGGTTTTGTCGACCCGAACTTTCAACCACAGTTAGATGCCAATGAAGTAGAAAGTGCTTTTGAAGTTCCCCTCGCCCACTTATTAGACAGGCGCAATCATCTGGTTCATACCACTCATCGCGACAAACGCCCTTTTCCTATTTATTTTATACCTTGGCAAGATAAAATGATTTGGGGTGTTACCGCGGCCATACTGCGGAACTTGTCACATCATATCCACCCTTAAATATTTTGGGTAAGCGGATTAAATGGTTGATCTTACCTTTGCATGAGAGTGAGACAGACCGGCATCTCATCGGATTATCTGGTTGATGCTTCACCTACTGCTGGTGCATGTTTCCTTCGCTAATTCCAGCAAGAACCCCACACGCCTCAACTTCCCGGTCATCGTTGCAACTCGCTCTCAGTGAAACGAGTTGTTTCTCAAGCGCTTGCAGAGCGGTTATCTGCGACCGCACATGAGAGATGTGATCATCGAGCAAGGTGTTGACGGCGGTACAAGGCTGATGAGGGTCGTCCTGATAGCTCTGTAGTTCGTGAATCTCAGCCAGTGACAGGCCCAGGATTCTGCAGCGGCGGATGAAGGCCAGCCCCTCACCATGCTTCTCGGTATAGACACGGTAACCGTTGTCCTGCCGATCAGGCGGCGGCAACAAGCCCTGCTGTTCATAGAAGCGGATCGTCTGTGTTTCGACCCCTACCAACTGCGCCAACTGACCAATGCGCATCAGCCTCCTCCCCAACGGATTCTTTACTCTATTGACCTTATAGTAGCTTTATAGTTTAAAATGGTACCACAACATTGTTCAAGTGGAGTCGTATTATGAGCAAATCCTGTGGTGGCGCCTGTGGCGCTGATGCAACGTCCGCAGCGGATACCGATATACAGGCCTCCTCCGAGGCGCCAGGGAGATGGGTCAGTGTTTATGCCGTGCCGAAGATGGACTGTCCATCAGAAGAACGAATGATTCGCCTAGCCCTGAACGGCTTTGAGGAGATTCGGGCGCTGTCCTTCGACTTGTCGAACCGCCGGCTGAAGGTCGTGCATGACGGCGAGGTCGAGCCCGTCACCTCGAAACTGAAGACCTTGGGGCTAGGCGCCTCGCTTCAGGAAACCGTCGCTGCAAATCCGGAGACCATCAAGGCCGCCGAGTTTTCGGCAGCTTCTGCTAAGCAAGAATCCGGGACCCTGCGCTGGTTGCTCGGCATCAATGCACTTCTGTTCGTGGTGGAAATGACTGCCGGTCTGATCGCCCGGTCCACCGGCCTGATTGGAGAATCCCTGGACAATTTTGCCGATGCGGCGGTGTACGGGCTTGCCCTTTATGCGGTTGGACATAGCGTGAAAATGCAGGTACGTGCCGCGCATCTTGCTGGTGTACTGCAACTGATCTTGGCTGTGGGCGTGCTCGTAGAGGTGGTGAGACGCTTTGTATTCGGTAGTGAGCCTGAATCGCTGGTGATGATGGCTATCGCATTCGTCGCATTGATTGCCAATACCAGTTGTCTGCTGCTCATATCCAAACATCGGGAAGGCGGGGCGCACATGAAGGCAAGCTGGATATTCTCGGCCAACGACGTGGTGATCAACCTGGGGGTCATCACCGCCGGCGCCCTGGTCGCGTGGACCGGTTCCAATTATCCGGATCTGATTATCGGCACCATCGCGGGGGGCATTGTACTTAACGGTGCCAGACGCATTTTGGCGTTGAAGGGTTAAATAATGCTCATTATTGGCAAAAAGCTCTCGCCGTATGCCCTATTGTCCATATCGGGCCTGCTGGCAGCGTCTGATCAGGCTGTAAAGTGGCTGGTGCAGCAATCAATGGCCTATGGCGAGTATGTTTCGGTGACCCCGTTCTTTAACTGGGTGCACCTATGGAACACCGGTGCCGCATTCAGTCTTTTTGCGAATGGTGGAGGCTGGCAGCGCTACTTTTTTATCGGAATCGCGGTAGTGGTCTCGATTTTTCTGATCAAGCTGATCCTTGAAAATCGTCATAAAGGAGAAGCCATCGCTTACAGTCTTATCCTCGGTGGCGCCATGGGTAACCTGATTGACCGGGTCTTTCGCGGCTATGTTGTGGATTCCTTTGATTTCTATTGGCGAGACTGGCATTGGCCGGCCTTCAACCTGGCTGATATTGCAATTGTCCTCGGTGCCTTACTTTTCGTTTCCAGCAGCTTGTTGGGTAAAAAAGCAAACACCAATGCCGAGTCGGATGGATCTGACTGACACCTACGCCTATACAACACCATGACCGAACTTCCCGACAACATCCTTCACCTGCCGCAATACCAAGTACTGGGCTGCAAATCAACCGACGACGAAATGCACTTCCAGGTGGACGTGCCCGATCCCATCGCCTGCGAGGAATGCGGCGTGCAGGGTGAGTTCGTACGGTTCGGCAAGCGTGACGTTCCCTATCGTGATCTGCCCATCCACGGCAAGCGGGTCACTCTCTGGGTGGTCCGCCGCCGATACACCTGCCGGGCCTGCAAGACAACATTCAGGCCCCAGCTACCGG
>Ga0208181_1000096_pt1 | contig 76702 bp, 56 predicted proteins | sample MalvirDeepMed_s6_FD_184244 | JGI IMG/M metagenome (GOLD analysis project Ga0208181, IMG submission 184244) | Marine viral communities from the Global Malaspina Expedition - Malaspina viral metaG DeepMed_s6 (SPAdes) (version 2) | ecosystem: Environmental > Aquatic > Marine > Oceanic | place... | reverse complement strand
ACACATCAATAGCAAACACATCACTAAGCACGTGAATACGGTCTTCCACCCAGTAGCGACGATGCTCGAAACTCTTACCGTCTTCCTCGCCACACAAAAACGCGCGGCGAACACAGCGTGAAACACAGTGGTAATACGGTGTGTCTAATAAACTGATTTGTGATTTTCTGGCTTTAGGCATCTGCACTTTCTGGCATTGGTTCACTCCACTAATAGTGTGAATAGTTAACCAAATTAAAGAAAGTGTACTGAAGTACAGTTTTGGTACCGCCGTGTTATGCCTGTCTTGTTAAGCCTTTACTATATAAACGGGGATGGTGTAAACGATTTATTCTTGAATTCGATGAAGTTTAATTTTACGTATTTAGGAAGATTTAATGGATCGCTCCAATCAGAAACCCCCGAATTCCATGGCTATATAATAGATGGTCGCATGATTCAGTCTGATATGGAATTACCCAGTGGTAAAGAACTTATCGCCCGTTCCATTGATGATTACGTCTTGCACCACATGTACGGCTGGTATGCTTCGTTAGGTATGATTAATAATATCGAAGATTTTACTGGTTACGAGCTGATACCTGAGCCCCTAGGCGACCTAGACGGCGATGGTACACTTGACTTACTAGTAACGCTCAGAGCAAGTGTACACGCTTCACATAATGCGTACGTAGAAAGGCCCTTGGCTTTTGTCATATGGGGTGAAACACTGCGCGATAGCAATACTGAAACTGATCTAAATTCGCTAGTCCCATCGCAAGGGCTTACCCTCGGGGGGCTGGGAGGCACGAACAGAGCGGCGAATATGTCTGTAAGTGGGGACTTTGATGGGGATGGGCTTACAGATATTGCGATATCCTCGCCACAAAGTACCTTGGAAGACAGCCAAAGTAGCGTTTACAAATCGCAGTTATTTATCGTGTTTGGCGATCATATTAAAAATAGTAAGGCAAAAGGGCAGATTAACGTTCTTGAAGATAAAAGCGACCCCAATGATGTTTTCCATTTATCATCGTTAGTTGTGGACAGTAACGTAGAGTTTTTATTGGCCGGTCCTAATCCAATAAATAAGTTGCAAGTATTGGGTGACATCGATGGTGACAATGGTGAAGAGTTACTGATTGGAGCGGGCGAAAAACAATTCAGAGTTAGCCATTCGATTATCGTAAAAAGTCAGTTGTTTATGCAAGAAAACCCTGACTCACTCACTCTTACTAATGATATTCAAGATGATTATCTTGTTATTATTGAGTCTGCGGCCTACGAAATTGATATAAAGAACAAAACTGGAGACATTGATAACGACGGGATTAACGATCCTCTCATAACTACCCCTTCATTTTTCCCTGAATTAAACCGTGTGCGGCTTATAAAGGGGAGCAAACTTCAAGCTGGCACAGTGGGTGTTCCCATTGTAGCTGAAGCAGGAAATGATGGCGTGGTAATATTTAACATCACTGATAGTTATGTCTTCCACTCCGCCTCATTTATTGATGATTCAGATAACGACGGACGTGATGATTTGGTGTTTTCGTATTATCTAGATGACCCAGTTCATCCTAACGCAACGATAAGTATCGTATTGGCAAAAGCACTTGACGAGATTGACGCTGGTGAGGTCGTCATGCTAGATCAGATTCCGGATGGATTAATTTTGGAATTAAAAAATACATCGCTAGACGAGCAAACATCTTCTTTCTCGATACTGGATGATCTTGACGGTGACGGGATATCAGAATTAGGTATTCATCCAACGTATCCACTTATTGAAGCCTACATATTACCAAGTAAAGATATAAACGAAGCGCTACAATCTGGTACACGCGAACTAGATATTGCTTCACTTTTTAGAAACTTTTAATTATTAGAGTTTACTTCTCCTAAACTGAGTCAGGCATATTTACAATCCCACTATTATGCCTGTCTCATTAATTATTTTCTCTACCACTAACCAAGACAGGCATATCTAAAATTCCACTATTATGCCTGTCTCATTAAGTTTTTAGCGGCTCACAAACAAAAAAGGGTAAGCGTTAAAATCGCTTACCCTTTTTTAGTGGCTGTGCCGGCTACATTTGATAGTTTATGCTCAAGTATACGGCTCGGCCTAGTGTTTGATAGTTAAGAACCGTTTCGTATTCTTCGTCAAACACATTATGTAACTTCAATTTACCGGAAATTGCATCAGTAAAGTGGTGATTTACGCTCACATCTACAAGTTGATAGCTGTCTAATTCTACGCCCGAGTCCATACGGTCTCCTTTGTATTCATAGTTCAGCATTAGGTCGGTCGTATCGAAACTTGCGGTAAATTGGTAGCTAAACTGGTTTTTCGCGCGTCTCACTAAACGCGAACCCGTGGCGCCATCTACGGCATCTAAGTAGCCATAATTAAACGTGTGGTTTCCACCCAAACCAGAATAGTTCGCTGTAATATCAATACCGCTGATATCCGCTTGCGATAAGTTTCTGGGTTGCCATACATTATCGGCATCGGGTGCCCACTCAATAAGGTTTTCAATATCCGTATTGTAGTAACTCAACATTAGGTCGAATGCGTCTTTCACATAAGTGACGTTCACTTCTTCAGTGTCCGAGGTTTCAGACAATAAATCTGGATTACCGCCATAGGGATAGTACAAGTCATTAAACGTAGGTGCTTTAAAGCCAGTACCTTTAGCCACTGACAGCTGAATTTCATCAGTGATTTGGTAACCCACACCTAGATTATAGGTGGTTTCACTATCAATATTTTCTACGTCGTCATAACGTAATGCTACTTCGGCAGTAAGTCCGTTTTGAGAAAATAAACCATGACCAAAATACCCTTCAACACGACGCACTGATTGCGTAAATGCAGTAGACGACACCATTTCCTCTTTGTACTGGTCGGTGCCAAGTACAAGGGTGAATGATTCATTGTAAATTGAGGTATTGGTGGCAGAGAGCTGATCGCTTTGCGTTTCGAATAGATCGCCGTCTTGTTTTGCACGATCGTTACCAAAACTGAGGTTTTTATCTTTGATTGCCCCTACAGACAGCGTGGCGGTGTTTTGAATATCAGACGCTGTCCACTGGTAATTGCCAGCTAATTGCCATTCACGATTTTCGTTTTCACTGGTATTAAGGTATGTGGAATCGAAGTCTACATCTTGTTTTGATGACTTAAACAACCAGTTCACTGACAACGCGTTGGTGACAGTTTGATTACCATTAACGGTAAAGCTTATATTCTCGTAGCCATCATCATCAGGCTCTGAAGTTTTAAGTACATCAAGTCCGTCGCTGCGCTCTTTGTTTATTGCGAAGGTGGTCGCGCCATTGCCGTGAGAAACACCGGTGCCAAGATAATATGACTGTGTGTTATTGGCCCCATATTTGGCATTTAAGGTTACGCTACCCGGCGCTTGTTCTCGCGTAATGATATTAATAACACCACCAATGGCATCTGATCCCCACACCGCGGCGCGGGGGCCTTTAACAATTTCAATTCGCTCGATAAGTTCAGGTGACATGGTATTCCATGTTGCTCCACCACTGCTTGCCGTATTCACCCGTAAGCCATTCACTAATACCAGTGTTTGATCTGAACTTGCACCTCGGGTAAATACCGACGCCACTTGTCTGCGGCCACCATTTGTGGCGACATCAATGCCTGCATAACGAGAAAGTAGCTCGGGTACCGATTCCACTTGAGCAAGTTCAATGTCTGAACGCTCGATGACAACATGGGTGGCCAAGGTAGGTAGTTGAACGTTGGCCCCACGTGATGCGGTAACTGTGATTGTTTCTACGCCATCGTCAGCGCTAACCATCGATGATGTAGCCGCCGCTACCGCGAGCGCTAATGTAAGTCTTTTCACTTGTGTATTTCCTCAATCTTAAAAAAACAGACGATTGAAGGAGGGGAAAGAGAATGAAGTTAGTTAACTCACTACACGTGCAACGCCGTGCAATCCGATGCTCTAAGTCGACATTCCAATGAAGCCCTCCGCTTCATTCGTAATAGCTGTCATCTGTGAATAATATTTCAGGCCGGTGTCGGGCTAACGCGCTTGGCGTATTACCGTTGCGGGGGCAGCAGTGGAATAACAACAAACGTAAGCCATCATGACGTACAAGCACACTAATATTCATGAAGATTGTTTGATGGGAACCACATTTCCCGTTTAACCTAACCAGACACTTTTGCATGATGTGTCGTTAGGCACCTGTGACAGTGGCGTGAAAGATATCCACGCCGCCGGTTATTGTCAATCAATTACTTTGTGTTATACCTTTGCCGAGCCTGGTCTACAAACGCGCATAGTCGCTCAACTTCCTCTAGCATTCTTACTGTCATACGATGGGTTTTGTCGGCGTTGGGGTGAAAAATCAAATCATTTTTTGAAGCCAAGATATGGGGGTAAATAGACCAATCTAATGCGTCTGCGTTTTTTGCGCTATGGGGAGTAGGTTGAATGACAATTTGAGGGTTAATCGCCAAAACTTGCTCTAAACTGACTAAAGGATAATCTTCATGCAAGTGTGAAAACGGGTTGTTTACGCCACATACTTCGAGTTGTTGTTGAAGCCATGCTTTATTGGCAACCGTTCTAAGGGGGCGAGCCCATAGTTCGTAAAAGCCAGTAACCGGAGGCGCTGAGGCATATTCGAGTTTCAATGTATTTAACCGCTGAAGATATTGATTCGCCAAGCGTTGCGCGGTTTCCTGTTTGTTGACTAGCTTACCCAACATAATGAGTTCATCTGCAACGCTTTCCAGTGTGGTGGGGTTTGAATACACCACCGTTAAACCGTATTTCTTAAGGCGCGCCAAATCATCTTGCGGATTGCCTGTACGCCACGCAATAATGATGTCTGGCGATAGCTGTACAATGCGTTCGATTTGCAGCCGGGCATAGTTGCCCACGCGCGGTATCTGCTTGGCCGCCTCTGGATAATCTGAATGCTCCGACGTTGCAATAATGCTATTGCCAGCACCAATGGCAAATAAAGATTCAACCACGTGGGGGGCGAGTGCCACAATGCGCAAGGGGGCTTTTTCACCCTCATCGGCGCTAACCCCAACGCTAGCCATGACGAAAATAAACGATAGATAAAATAACTTCACCAATGTTGCCCTTTTATTGTTATGCACGCTGACGTATTGCCAAGAAAAAGAAAATACTGCCGATGGCCGAGGTGATAATGCCTATGGGTATTTCTTGCCCAGACAATAAGGTTCTGGCGAGAATATCTACACTTACCATAAAGGTGCCACCTAACAAGACACATCCCATGATCAATGTGCGACTGGTCACCCCAAGCCAATGTCGAATGATGTGTGGGATCATAAGGCCAACAAAGCCTATGCCCCCGCAATAAGACACGATACATGCCGTGAGCGCCGCACAGATAGCAAGGCACAACATGCGGATAACGGTGACATTAACCCCCAACGACTTGGCGCTTTCATCACCCAGTAACAACGCATCTAAATGACGACCGAAAAGCAGTAATATTGCAACACTTAACGCAACAATGGGTAACATTATCCACGCATACCATACCTCGGCACGCGCTAAGCTTCCCATTAACCAAAACACCACTTTGTTGGCCGCGAAGGGTTCAGCAATAAATAAAATAAAATGGGAGAACGCACCCAACATAAAAGAAACAGCCACGCCTGCGAGTAACAAGTGTTCGGTTCGCCTGCCAAGAGCACTGGATACCAATACTTGTACTAACGCCACGGCAAACAATGCCCCCAAGAACGCGGCACCAGGCAGCGTAATTGAAAAGGCCGTGTCAGCGTCTACACCATTTAAGCCGAGCTGAGCCGCCACACTTTCGCTAAACAAAAGCGTGGCAATACTGGCTCCTAGCCCTGCGCCTGCAACCACACCAAACAAATAAGGGTCGGTAAGGCTATTGCGCGTCACATTTTGCAAGGTTGCACCGGCCACCGCTAAGCCTATCCCCACCAAAAAACCAACGGCAATGCGAGGCACACGAATTTGCCAAAAAATGAGGGATTCTGTCGGGTTATCACACTGCCCTAAAAGACATTGCGTAATCTGATTTGGCGACAGTTCAGCCGCACCAAAAAACAGGGATATGCCACAGGCACCGATAGCGGCGATAGACAAAAACCACCACTTTAGGGTGATACTTAGTGGCGCTCGCCCCATCATTTTCCCCACCTGCTTAAATCTAGTACAGTTTTGCGACTGGGCGTAAATGAAACATGGGGTTTGCCATTTTGCGTTTTTACTTCACATGGAATGCTAAATACGCGGGTTAACAAATCAGCGTTTAATACGGGCTCTGGCTCGCCATAGGCGATCAAATCTCCCGAATTTAAAAGTGCTATTTTATCACAATACTGTGAGGCCAAATTCATATCATGTAAGCTCATGACAACGGTCACCCCAAGTTGTCTAGCTAAGTCGTGAAGCAGTTGCAAAACTTGATGTTGATAGTAGACATCCAGGTGGTTAACTGGCTCATCTAAAATAAGCAGAGGCGAGCCTTGCACCAACGCGCGAGCAATCAGCCCCCTTTGCTGTTCGCCACCCGAAAGACTGCTGTATTCCTGGTGTTGCTTTCCTTCAAGGCCAACTGCTTGAATGGCGTCTTCTACACGTTGCGAATCTGTTGCGGTTTCACGTGACAATAACGTTTTATGGGGGAGTAATCCCATTCTAACCACCTGCTTAAGGGTGACAGAAAACACCACATCGTTGAGTTGGTTTACCACTGCAATTTGACGTGCAAGTGCTTGAATACTGTAATCAGCAACCCCGTGCCCACACCAATTCACAACACCTTGATGGCGTTTTTGCCCAGCTATCACCTTAAGCAGGCTGGTTTTGCCGGCACCATTGGGCCCAAGCACACCTAAAACCTCTCCGCGCTCAACGCCGAAATTGATGTTTTTTAAAATAGCTTTATCACCGATAGACAGTGATACTTGATGAATACAAAGGGCGCTGTTGATAGACAATATTCCACCTGTTTGGGTGGCGAGAATGGGCAAGCAACTAACGTTAAATCGTGAGACTCAAATCCTATGTATCAGCACCATGCGCTGAATTTAGACTTGGCTAACATTCAAGGGGTAAGCAGGCTTGCTATCGTGTATTCCCGCACGCGTTAACAATATGGTGTAGAAGGCTGGTATCTGACTTGAATAGCACCGGGCTATCTTACAGTTGCGGGTACAGTTTTGGACTTTCACCAAATTCCCAATAGCGATGTGTTCGCAATAAACCTTCTGCACTCTATGGGCACGAATATAGCAGACACGAGATGTGTAAGGCTACGTTTGTTTAAATACAACTATAATGCGGCTTTCCACGCTGATTCGGGAAGTAAGTACAGGCCATTCTCGCTGTTAGCCCCTTCCCCGACAATATGACCGATCCCTGCAGCCATTACCGCAAGGGTAACGTCAAAGGCGTTTAAACTGTCACCGTATCCGGCGGTTAAATTAAACATGGAGCCATCAGCCAATAAGAAAAGCGTTTTACCATTCAAGTTATAGGCATTCACATAAGGCATAGGCAGGCTGTGACTGGCATTGTCTTTTAGATAAGGCACGTCGATTTCTTGTGCTACGTGACCCACATTTAAAATAAAAGTACCGTCTTTCATGGTATCTAAATGACAAGCATTTACTACACCGTATGCGCCTGTTGCAGTGGCGATAACATCTGCGTTTTTCACGGCTTCCGCTAAGTCGACGACAGGCCAGCCGTCATATTTTGCTTGTAGCCCACGAGCGGGATCGAGTTCAGCCACTTGAACCTGAGCACCAAATGCCTTGGCAGATGCTGCTACGCCTTGCCCCACTAACCCATACCCAATAACCACTACCACTTTTTCATGTAACGTTAGGTGAGTGGTTTGGAAGAACGTTTGCCATGCACTTAGTCCCACCATATGTCTATTGTGCAGGCCCTCTTTAACCGGTAAATCATCCCAATTGAAAATAGGGTAATTGGGCGCCATTCCATTTAAGCGGTTAATTCCAGAGCCGGTAGCTTCTAAGCCAGCAACAATAGCGGGAACTGGCTTACCTTCACTCACGTTTTCATGTAGGCGGGTGGTTAAATCTGCGCCCATTTCACACAAGTGTGTGGGTTGCCACGCTAACGCTTTGTCAAAAGACTCCGACCACTGTGCGTTGGTCATATTGCGCCATGCATGTGCCACCGCGCCTTTATCAACAAGGTGAGCAACCACGTCATCTTGCACCGTGGTGGGGTTACATGTCGTCAGAAAAACCTCACAGCCCCGTGACAGCAAGCCTTCAACTAAGGGAGCCATTTTTAAATCTAAATGCATGTTACAGGCGAGTTTTACGCCTTTCAGATCAGGTAGAGAAGACACCGCAGTGCGGGTACGTGGCATATGCAAGCTTGCCCATGCAAGCTCGGCTTGAAAATCTTGATACATAAACTGTGCTACTCGAAAAAAGAAGAGTCTGCATAATACGTTACCTGTCTTACAAACCACAATAGCCCCATGAGTTTCATTCATCGGCGAGGAATTGGTTGGTCATCATTTACGTTATGCAGCATGCCCGGGCTAGAGCAATTCGCCCGGGCATGCATTCTTTATTGATACACTACGTGTTTCGTGGTGTAGCCAGCATGATTAGATTGAATCTCTGGCGTATTTCTCATCGTGACATTTTCAATGAGGGTGAGCGGTTCTCCATTCGTGAGATATAAAGAAATAGGTGCACTATCCTCAATAACGGTTTCACTAATATGCAAATTCTGAACACCATGAAAATACATAGATGCTCCTGTTCTGTGGGTTTTCCCCTTACCAACATTGAATAGATAATTGTCCTCTACGGTGACCATAGGGCCAAAGGTACTTTCGTCAAACCCACCACGATACACTGTGACCACTTCTTCTTTGATGTTGGAAAACTCATTTCCTTTTAGCGTCAGATTCTCTACGCTGTAAACCCCAAGGTCGTCGGTTTCTTTATTCAAAGACAATATTGCACCGGTAATATTGTCCATTTGCGAATTCAAAATGCTGATGGAATCTGCGAATGTACCTGGGTGAGCTTTAAAGAAGTAAAAATAACCATTAATGTCTAAATCAGTCACTTTTACGTCTTCAACTGATAATGAATAGTTAATATTCATCGAATAGCGGCTAGTACGAATAATACTGTTACCTTTGTAGTCCGGCGACGCCGCACCATCAAACCATAGGTTTTGTATTTTTAATGCACCGCCGTTTTCAATCACTATAAAGCTAGGTTTTTCTGAACGCACTAATGGCTTTTCTCCTGACTTCGCTTTCAGGGTAATTGGGTGAGTAATATGAGCAAAACGCGTTAATAGGTATTCGCCACCGTTATCTAAAACCAATACATCGCCAGCTGCACTTTTGTCTAGCGCCTTAACAAGAGTATCAATACCCGGTGCTACGTGAATTTCTCTGCCACTGTCAAATGCGACCTGACTTTCTCTCTTTTCATAATAGGGCGCGCCTGTGTCTTGCTTTTCTACCGGTAGTTTAACCTCTCCAAAGCCAATTTCATCAAGCAAAGATTGTGCTGGCACCCACAAGCCTTGTTCATTTTGAGTCACTTCATAAGGCACGGTGGTAAAACCTGATTCAATAGGGTTACTCGCTTTTTCATTTAAAACATTCCCCTTAAAACTAATACCAGACACATCGTCAAACACCGTAATAGGGTTTAGGTTTTGCTTCCCTAGAATAATATTGTTGTGCATTTGCGAACGAGAGGGAGGCGCAGAGCGTTCTTCATCGGCCCCAGCACCAAGTTGAATATAATCACTGTCAATCACCACATTGTTATCCATCTGTGATTCGATAACCGGGTCGTAACGGTTAGGTGGCGAGTTCGGCACACCATTCATAATGACCAAGGCGCCTCTAAAGCGACGACCTGTTAGGCCATAAAGGTAGTTATTGCTTACAGTTTGGTGTTCGTTAATGATGCGAATGCCGCCAGTATTTGGCTTGCGGTTGCCCAAGAAGTAGTTGTTTTCTACTCTTGTGTAGTGGCCGTGGCGCATAGTCAGTGTGCCTTGAGCTTCAAAAAACACATTCCCTATAAACGTATTGCCACTAGACTTGTTAGAAATAATTTCATGCTCGCCATTGGTTCTATCAAAATAATTGTACTGCACTAGAGTATTGGCGTATTCACGAGAGAAGTGGCTGGTGCCTATGCGAAGGGTTTCGCCGCCATTTGCCCCTAAAACTTGCCTAGGGCCGAAGTAGTTATATTCAATCACATGGTTGTTTTTCCTACTGCCTTCGCTATTCATTCGCACCGCCACGGTTACCCCCCGATTACGCTTATTGACAAACGTGTTGTGATCAATGCGATTGTGTTTGCCATAAATTGCCAACCACAAATCTGAAAGCTGACGCTCAGGATGGCTAAAGTTATCAATGACCACGTTAGTTAACCGAGAATAACTGGCTAACGCTGTTGGCGATGTACGAAAAGCAATAACTTCCCCAGTAGGCGTGTAACCGCGGGTAAACACTAAGCCATCTACCACTAAATATTCCCCCGACAAACTTAAATTAGAACGTCCAGTAATGACGACTTCTCCCGGGGTTTGCGCCGTTAACGTAATAGGCTTGTCTTCTGTACCCTTACCTTTAAAAATAAGTTCAACATCTTTCCATTCGCCGTTGGCTAACACAATCGTATCACCTGGTTTAGCGTGGGCTACCGCACGATTGAACTCGTCAATATTGGCCACCTGCTGCGCGAAAACCGTGGCATGGATGAGCAAAAGTACCAGCGTACTTATGCCCTTTATTAGTACTGTTCTTATTAACGTCATAGGTTACTTCCTTCTTTTACGCACACTAAAGTTGAGACACTCACACGCTAGTGATTCACCTGTTGAATATAGGAAACGGCTTGAGAAACCACGGCGTCGATCGGCGCGTCCACATCAATGTGCAGGCCATATGCAGGCATCTCTAAGGTAGCCAATTGATTTTCAAGTAAACGAGCATCAAAAAAATGCCCTTTTCTGTTGGATAACCGTGACGAAAGAAGCGCGGCACTGCCCGTCAGTACAATCCATGTGACGGGGGTGGACAGTGTGCCACTAAGGCGTTCACGGTAACGTTCTTTTAACGCGGAGCATGCCAATACTGCCCCATCCTGCTTTTCTTGGTTTGACAGCAACTCGGCTAAACGTGCTAACCATGGCCAACGGTCGTCGTCGTTGAGAGCGTCACCCCGTTGCATTTTGTCGATATTTTTTTGCGGATGATAATCGTCAGCATCAAAAAAAGGGATCGCAAGCGCCGTGCTTAAAGCTTCACCTATCGTTGATTTTCCTGTGCCTGACACGCCGGCGACAACAACAAGCATGTTGCCCTCCTTAGAGTTGTTCAATAATAGCGATAACGCCGTTGGCAGAAATCACTAATGCGAAGATTAAAGATAAACCAAGAAGTAGATTTAACAGTTTCCCCGGCGTATGGGACTTCATTCGTGCTGGGTTATTCATCACCACCAATATGCCAATAATCACCAAAGGTAAAACAAACACGTTGAATACCTGGGATAAAATTTGCCCTTTAATAGGGTTAAAGCCAAACACTGGAATGATAAGCGCCACAATACAAGCAACGCCCGTAATCGCTTTAAACTGACTAGATTTTGTATCTAACTTACCGGAGCGATAATCGGCAATAAGCAGTGGTGCTATTAACAAACAGGGAAAAACAGAAGACAAGCCGGCAGCCAAGGTACCGAAAAAGAAAACCGTTAATGCCGTTTTACCTGCAATAGGCTCAAGTGCATTGACCATGTCTAACACGTGGGTAATTTTTTTCCCTTCATGAAACAGCGCACCATGGGCTACCGCCATCACAGAAGCACTAATTACGAACACCAAACACGCTGCCACAATGGCATCTTTTTTCTGCTGTTTTTGGTTTTCCATGCCCCAGCCTTTACCTTGAATAAATAAAGGCCGAGACAGGAAAGTAGCGGCTGCCATGGTGGTGCCCACAAAGGCAGCAACCATCATTTTTCCGCCCTCTATATTAGGTATTGAGGGAACAAAGCCTGCGGCAACTTCTGCTGGCATGGGATGGACGACAAGCAGCGAAAATACGAATGAAATTCCCATACAGGATACAAACATCACAAGAATTTTTTCAAATAGCGAGTACTTACCTATTAGCATTATGGCGTACATAATGCTAATAACACTGACAGCAATGGCTAAAACCAACTCATATTTGTATTGATTGAGTGAAGGGGAATACAAAGCTAGCATTTCAAAAATGATATTGGATGAAATACCTAGTATCCCCATCAGTGAATTCCACTGCCCAAAGGTCACTCCAACTATGATAAGAATGGCGATTGGTTTTCCGAATTTCAGATGCTTTCTGAACGCGTAAAGGGCGGTTTCCCCAGTCACAATAGCGTAATTACCGTACGCATAAATGAGTGCCCCTGAAAATAAGCAGCTCAAAAAGAGTACCCAGAGCAGTGACATTCCGTAAGTACTGCCCGCCACAATCATTGATGTGACACTACCTGTGCCTATGGTGTACCCAATGGCAAAGAAGGCAGGGCCAAATGCCATGAGTTTTTTAAACATTGCTAACATATTGCTACCTCTGACAACTTACCGTAATTGTTTTTTTAGCTGTAAGTGTTTACGGTGTAGGCATTGTGAATAAAGGGCCAAGTGCCCTTACCACCACTACGCCATGTATACGCCACCGTTGATATCCAAGGTAGCACCAGTGATAAAGCCGTTATATTCAGAAGCGAGAAATGCCACAGCACGAGCCACATCCATTGGATTACCCGCCCGTTTAAGCGGGATCTCACCAATGGTTTTGTTAGCCGATTCATCGGTGGTATGCGTCGCATGAAATCGCGTCCCTAATATTAAACCTGGAGTAACGGCATTGACGCGAATCCCCATGGACGCTAATTCCGCGGCCAGTGAGCGAGTGAACGTGAGTACCGCGCCTTTACTGGTTGAATAAGCTAAAGAACCACCATGCCCGCCTTTTCGCCCCGCTAGCGAGGACAAGTTCACAATGGATGCCCCTTCATCACCCTGCTTCAACAAGGGCAACATAGCGCGAGTGACCATCATCATAGAGGTCACATTCACTGCCATCACACGTTCCCAAAAGGCATTATCGATATCATCAAGGGTATGGCGCTCTACGAGGTCGCCGGTATTGTTAATAAGAACATCTAACGTAGAGGTTAGGCTTTCCACATCTTCAGCAAACTTCGCAACTGTGCTTTCTTGGGTTAAATCAGCCTGAAGCGGAATAATTTCGCCCACGCCTGAAGCGCGCACCTCATCTTGCAGTTCTTTCACCGCATCTTTCGAGCGAAAGTAATGCACAATCACTGTTGCGCCTTGAGCTGCGAGCTCCGACGAGATTGCGCCGCCAATACCGCTGGCGCCGCCCGTCACTAGTACCCTTTTCCCAGATAATGTATTCACACCGCCCCCCACATTCATTAACAATAGCGTAAATTCGTTTCCATATTAGCGGCAGCTAAAATTACCTTTATGGCTATAAAAGCTGAAAAAAGCGTTACCGCCAAACCATAGCTAAACCGTTTTAGCTTGCGTTTTAAATTAACATAGCAATGCACCATGTCAACGGTAAAATAACCAAATTTACAACTTTAGTTTACATTAGGTTAATAATAGCAAATCAAGAAAAACATAAAATACACCAAAATTATCAATAACTTATACCATAAATAATAAAAACGATTTTTATTCTTCATTGATATTCTCTAGAGAGCCAACCACTATTCCAACCTACTCCCGTATCAGTAAACCTACCCGAAAATAAAAAGCAAATTAATTCAATAGCTTAATCAAACTCCGTGTTAAATAGGGTAAATTTAATGCAACTTTTGTCTACTTTTTGGTTGACGACAAACCCATTAAATGTAAGTTTATTGTTAATTTCCTGTGCCGCAGGATTTTTTTGAAAACGATACTAAACCGGTTTATCCCCGGAATAATTACAAGCATAAGCTTCACATGAAATTTTTAATTCGGCGTTTGTGAGGTATTTAGCTGACCAGCTTTTGGAGAAGCGAAATGAATAATAGATTATCCAAACTTACCCTAGCCATTTTATCTGCCAGTACGATGGGAGCAGCCTTTCCCTCTTTGGCTCAGGAGACACCAGAATCGGAGGCATCTGATGCAGTTGAAGTCATTGAAGTGAGGGGCATCGCCAGCAGTATTGCTGAGTCTGCGAGACTCAAGCGCTTCGACTCACGTATTGTCGATGCCATTGTGGCAGAAGATATAGGTAAGCTTCCGGATAACAACATTGCTGAAGCATTGCAAAGAATTACAGGGGTGTCGATCAGTAGAGATTTTGGCGTGGGTGAATCGGTAACCATTCGCGGTATCTCACAAAACCGCGTAGAGCTGAATGGTCGTTCTACCTCTGGTAGTGGCCGTGGCGGGATTAGTTTAGACGATTTCCCTTCCAGCTTCTTAAAAACCGTTGAAGTGGTAAAATCTCCAACACCAGAAATGATTGAAGGCGCACTGGGCGGCACTATCAATATGACCACGGTTAGGCCTTTAGAACTGTCTGAGCCTCTAGTGGCCATTACTCTTGACGGCGAGTACGCTGACAAAGCCGAAAACTGGGCCCCCATGTTTACCGGTGCAGCGGGCACTAATTGGGATTTAGGTGACGCAGGTACCTTTGGTGCATCTGTGGTTATGTCCTATCAAGATCGCACCCTTCGCCGTGACGAGTTTTTCAACTTAGTTACACCGACGGAATTAGATTTGGACGGTGATGGCAATAGCGATGCGGCAAATACGCCAAGCGGTAACTACTTAGTACGCAGTCAAAATACTGTGGAACAAAAAACAGAGCAGCGAGAGCGTACCGCTTTCGGGTTATCGCTACAATGGGCACCAAAAGACACTGACGCCTTCGTATATTTGGATATTAATGCCACTGATCTTGACGGTGGTCAAGAAGCCTACTCTGTATTAAATGACAGCAAAGATTATAGCGACCTTGTGCTAGATAATGCCTACGGTGATGCACAAGGACAACTGCATAACTTTGGCTCTGGTAGCGTATTTGTTCAACCTAAAACCTGGGCCGACTTCACCACCAATGAATCTATGTCGAACGCGTTGGGTGGTGAATGGTTTATCACCGACAAAATCAAATTGTCTGGTGAAGTGGCTTACACCAAAGCCGAAAGCTTGCGTACAAATTCTGAGTTTAACTTACGCCCCATTTCCCGTGAGCAGTACGAAGAAGACGGCACTATCACTGAACACCTATTCACGATAACGATGAACCAAGATGGCGATCAGGTACCCGGCATTACTTTTTCCGATCCTGATGCCCTGTTAGATCCCAACAACCTTGCAATTCGTCAGTTTACCCATCAAAGGTATTATGAAGATAACGAAGAAACAGCAATTCGTTTTGATATTGAATACATAGAACCCATCGCAGGCTGGGACTTCCTTTCAAAAATGAAAGCCGGTGTGCGCACGACGGACAGAGATTACGAACTTGACCGTTATGATTTGCGTAATAACGGCAGCGAACTTAAAAACCTTCAAACCAGTGTCTCATACGACGGGGTCATTCGCCCAACGTGGGTGGATGAGTTTGCTGAAGCCTATGGCGGATTTAAAGAAATTAATCACGATAATTCATTCGAACAGTCGGGTATCTCTGGTAGCAATGCCCTTACGCATTATTATGTCTACGACGGTGCCGAGTTGGCCTACAACATTGATGGAACCTATGATCGCGTAAAACAAATGCTTGCGGGCAGTAGCCATGAGCTTACCGGTTCGTTAGACGATAACATGGTTCGTAATACAGGTTCGTACGCCAAGATTAACGAGGAAACCCAAGCACTATATGCACAGTTTCATCTCGATTTTGACCAATTGACTGCCGTTGTAGGCGCCCGCTACGTCAAAACAGATCTCACCTCAGATACTTACGATCAAAGCGGCAACTACGACTATTCTGACTTTTTACCTAGCATAAACGCCACCTATACCGTAACCAACGACACAATATTGCGCTTTGCCGCCGCGAAGGTAATGCGTCGACCTGAATTTGGTGAGTTAAGCCCAGCTTTAAGTGTTGATAACTCGTTGGTTACCGGTACACAAGGTTCCTATCAGCTAGACCCCTATCGTATTACGCAATATGACATTTCCGCCGAACATTATTTCGGTGACGGTGGCATGGTATCTGCCGCCTTATTCTACAAAGATGTTGAGTCATTTACTGTCGCGAGCAGCTCATGTGTCGCAGACCCCAACACCGTTGAAGGTCAAAATGTGACCGAATACGTGAACGTGTGTTTACTGGATACTGCAGGTGTAAGTCAGTCGGATGTGAATTATGTGACGGGCGATCAAGACTTAGCTTATGTAGAGGCGCAACGTGATGCTGGACTAACCGGTATTGTTATTGATACTGACGTTAACGGTGGCAGTGGTGAAGTTGCTGGTATTGAGCTTGCTTATCAACAACAGTTTAGCTTTTTACCGGGTATGTGGTCTGGCCTTGGAATCAGCACAAACTATACCTACGCGGACAGCGAGCAACCAGATGGCAACCCGCTATTAGATATATCTAATCACACCTTTAACGGCCAAATATATTGGGAGAATGCCGGCTTCCAGATTCGTTTAGCCTACAACTGGCGCGATAAATACCTAGACACGCAGGATGAAAAACGTGTTCGTCCCGTGGGCGCACTGGCCACAGGTATCTATAACCGAACGAATCCAGATGAGGCCTATTTCGACCCAACATTAGGAAATAACTACCGTGATGCACGGGGCCAGTTTGATTTTTCAGCCAGCTACGATGTTAATGACAATATTACCTTGGTTGCGAATGCCGTTAATCTTACCGGTGAACCCATTACCCAGGTGACGGAGCTAGATAGCATTTGGCAGTATAGTGAATCTGACAGACGCTTTACTTTTGGTGTAAGAGCGCGCTGGTAAACTTTCGCACGTGTCTCGCTTTATCGCCGCAGCATGCTGCGGCGTTTTAACCTTAGTTTTCATATCCCTTCTACTTCTTAATTATTTTTAACTGGAGCTTCTTATGCGTAGCAGAGATTCACTGTGGCTAATTGCCGCCATGGCAGCTGCCTTGACAACAGGATGTAGCGAAAACAGCGCGCCTTCCTCAAGCCCTAAGCGCGATGCATCATCAAAAACCGCACCGGGTGAAGTGTTTGATTTATCGTCTTGGAATATTCTCTTACCGGTAGATTTAGATAAAGACGGTAAGGCAGATAGAGTAGACAATGAAGCCTTGTCACACTATCAGTTGGATGAGTTTTTTTATTTAGACGATGAAAATAACATGGTATTTGCGGCAGCCAACAAAGCCTTTACCTCGCCAACATCCACCAATACACGTAGCGAATTACGGCAAGTCTATGTAGGCGAAAGTGGCGAGGTGCCCAGTCTTGACGACCCTCGCAATTATTTTGCTCTGGCCTCTCATCCAAATTCAGAAGATTTCGCCGCGTTAGGCGGACGCTTAACCGCAACATTGAAAGTTAACCATGTTTCAACGAACGCAAAGTACGGCGATAAGCCCCCCGCGTACTCTGTAGTGGTAGGCCAAATTCATGCGGCAAAGTTAGATGACATGAAAACAGAGACATCAGGCTTTGGATGGGGCAATGAGCCACTAAAAATTTACTACAAGAAGTATCCGGGCCATCAAACTGGGTCAGTGTTTTGGAACTATGAGCGCAACCTGCCTGAAGCCGCGCCTAACCGCATTGATATTGCCTATGGCGTATGGGGCAATGGATGGGAAAACGACGCCGATCCAGGCGTTAACGGTATAGCCTTAGGAGAAGAATTTAGCTACATTGTTAATGTGTATGGCGATACGATGTATTTAACCTTCAGCGCCCACAACCACCCCACCGTTAACCATCAAATTAATTTAGCCGATAACATTGATGCAAATGGGCGCGTTGATGGGCACGATGATCCGGTTGGCTATAAAAACGATTGGCTGTTTTTTAAGGCTGGTGCGTATAACCAATGCAGTACAAAAGATGCCCCCACATTTCGTTATCCTGCGTGCCCAGGTACCGGTGATTGGGAAACTGACAAAGCCGATGGTAACTACACCAGCGTGACATTTTCACATTTGCAGTTAGGTCATGCCCATGTGGTGGAATAAGAGGGTCAGGGTAGTTAATTTACCAATAAAGCCCCGGATGTAAGAGATGAACCAATGAACAAAAATAAAGTTAGACTGATTGATGTGGCTACAAAAGCCGGCGTGTCAAAAAGCACTGCGTCGCAGTTCTTAAATGGCCGATTTGATTTTATGTCGCTAGATACCCGCTTGCGGTTACAAAAAACGGTAGAGGAATTAAATTATGTCCCTAACAATATTGCACGCAGCTTAAAAACAAACAAGACTCGCACCCTAGGGGTTATCGTTAGGGATATATCTAGCTATTACACTAGCCAAGCTATTCGTGGCATGGACGACTACTGTAAAAGTCATGGCTATGATCTCTTCATCTATAATTCTGATTTTGAACCTCAAACAGAAAAAAATGCCCTAACCACCCTATGTCAACTCAACGTAGACGGTGTCATTATTGCTTCATGCGGTAACAATGCAAAGCTTATTGAAGACATTTCTAACAACACTGTTCCTGTGGTTCAGTTTCAGCTAGAACATGATGATTGCGATACAGGCATTGTGGTTGCCGATTACAAGCGCGCCTCTTTTCAAGCCACCGAATATTTAATCAAGCAAGGACACAAAAATATCTGTTTTGTAACCCAAAAATTTGAAAGTGTTAAGTCTCGCCAAGAAAAATATCAGGGCTTTGTGGACGCCCACCATAAATATGATCTTCCGGTAAACGACAATCTAATCCTACATTGGGATAGAACCCATGGCTTAGACACCTCGCCTGTCGATATATTACGTTCAGACCTTGCCCCTACCGCATTTTTCACGCAGCAAATCGCCATCACCGTGGACGTATTAAAGGCGCTAGAAAAAGCCAATATTGCGATACCTGAAGCGGTGTCACTACTAGGGTTTGAAGAAATACCGATGGCTGAATTTTTTCGGGTGCCTATCACAGTAGTGAAACAGCAGCCCTATGAAATTGGGAGTGAAGCCGCACGTATGCTCATGGACAAGCTTAGCAGTGGCAAATCGTTTAATACGCGTATGTTGGTACCCTGCGAGCTTGTATTACGGGAATCGTGTTGCCCACCAAAGCCTTAATAAGTGGGAATTAATAAGAAGGTTGTAGGAATATCAATATTCTAGAATAAATTTTGATACAGTGAATGTTATCCTTATTTTGACTGTTTAACCCATGCTCTCGTTTATCACCAGTACATTACTTCCTGTACTTATTTTGCTTTTTTTTGGTTGGTTTTTTTTCCGTATTCGCTGGCTAAACGAAGCCTTTATTGAGTCCGGCTCGAAGTTGGTTTTTAATGTCGCCCTGCCGGCCTTATTGTTTTTGTCGATAAGTCAGTCTGACTTTTCCCATGCTGCGAATTTCTCTCTCATTGCCATTGGCGTAGTCGGCACCCTCGTAATGTGCGTGCTACTCATGTTGCTCGCGCACTTTACTGTCAACCCTCAAAACGCTCGTGGCGTAGTGGTTCAAGGCGGTTTTCGAGCAAACATGGGAATTATCGGGTTAGCTTATTGTGCCAATACTTACGGCTCAGAAGGATTAGCAGCAGCCTCTGTTTACATGGGCTGCGTGACTATTTTATACAACGTGGTATCGGTATTCGTGCTTAACTTCTACCAAGTAGGCTTTAGTGCACCAATGGCGCAAATTAAGGGGATAACACGAAACCCATTAATTATTTCCATTGTGGCTGCGTTACCGTTTTCGTATTACCAATGGGGGTTGCCCGAAGTCGTATTAAGAACCGGCGAGTACTTTGCTCAGCTCACCCTGCCCCTTGCCCTTATTTGCACAGGTGCATCCTTGCAATTTCGTTCGTTTTCCAGCGACTGGTACAATATTGTGCTAGCGACAGTCAGTAAATGTGTTGTCTATCCCGCGTTTTTGGTGGGTAGTGCCTATTTATTTGGTTTTCGAGGAATGAGCTTAGGCATCATTCTTTTACTCTCTATTTCTCCTACGGCGGCAGCTAGCTATATCATGGTACGCAATTTAGGAGGCGACCATCGCCTTGCAGCCAGTATCATCGCTGTCAGCACCCTGGCGTCACTGCCTATTACTGCCCTAGGATTTGGACTGCTTGCGGCCTGGCAATTAGTCTAAAGCTTATTTTACCTTGCAGCTTACCTTCTTCACACGCGAAGGTAAGCCCTTAATTTTTTCTGTGTCTTGAGTGCTTACCTCACAAGACCAAAAACTTACCAATAAGAATAAATTGGACTAACCAATTAACTAAAATTTTAGGCTTTTGGGCAAAATTTTCATCCACATTGGTCAAAACAATCTGTTATTGTAGTCGTTACAAATCGATGCACTTTTATTAACAAGTCCCTACCCTTGTTAATAATGTCTTGAAGTGCGGCTGGTTAATAAGGAACTTACAAAAATGAATTTAAAGAAATTAACGTTTAGCCTACTCACCATTGGGATGAGTTTATCTCCCCTAACCCTTCAAGCGAGCGAGCACCCAAACCTTATTCTTACTGAATCTGGCGTTGAGAGAATGCGAGAAAATGTGGGGCAGGTTCCCTTGTTCGATAAAAGCCTTGCGTCAGTAAAACAACAAGTGGACGCAGAAATAGCCATGGGTATCGATACGCCCATTCCTAAAGATTTTTCAGGGGGCTATACCCATCAGCGCCATAAACAGAATTTCTTTATCGCACAAAAAGCCGGGGTGCTGTATCAGATTTTAGGCGACGAAAAGTACGCCAAATATATTCGCGATATGTTGTTTCAATATGAGGCCATGTACAAAGACCTTCCTCTCCACCCGCAAGAGCGATCTTACGCTCGGGGAAAGCTTTTCTGGCAATGCTTAAACGACAGTAATTGGCTGGTATACATGAGCCAAGCTTATGACGCCATATACAACTACCTTTCGAAAGATGAGCGCCAGGCATTAGAGACCAATCTATTTCGCCCCTTTGCCGACTTTATCTCAATCGAGAACCCACAATTTTTTAACCGTGTACACAACCATAGTACTTGGGGTATTGCTGCCGTTGGTATGATTGGCCTAGTGATGAACGATGAAGAACTCATTCAGCGCGCATTATACGGTATTGATGATGACGGTTTAGAGGTGGGCGGCAAAGATAATGACGGTGGCACCATCAAAATAGAAGGTCAGCGCAAAGGCTTTTTCGCCAACTTAGAAGAACCTTTCTCGCCTGATGGCTACTATACCGAAGGCCCTTATTATCAGCGCTATGCCATGTACCCTTTTCTTATTTTTGCACTGGCTATGGAAAACAACCGCCCCGACTTAAAGGTTCTTCAACACAAAGACAATGTCTTGCTTAAAGGTGTAGATGCGTTATTGAATCTATCTGATGCTGACGGCGAATTCTTTCCATTAAACGATGGACAAAAAGGCATGTCTTACTACAGTGCATCGTTAGTCACAGCGGTAGACTTAGCTTATTTCTATGGCAACAAAGACCCTCAACTTCTGAGTATTGTGGAAAAGCAAGGGCAAGTACTGCTGCAAGAGTCGGGATTAGCCGCAGCGATAGGTGTTCGTGATGGAAAAGCCAAACCATACCTAAAGGGTTCTGTGAATTTAAGCGACGGTATTAACGGTAAACAAGGCGGCATTGGCGTTTTACGTCATGGAAATGAAGATTTAACCTTAGTGTTTAAATACGCCGCGCAGGGGTTAAGCCACGGGCATTACGATAAACTGTCCTTCTCACTGTATGAAAAAGGTGAGGAAGTTCTGCAAGATTATGGCCTCGCCCGGTTTGTCAATATCGAGCAAAAAGGCGGCGGTAACTACTTAAAAGAAAATACCACCTGGGCAAAAACCACAATTGCTCACAATACATTATCTATCAATCAGCAAAAGCATTTTGGTGGCGTTTATGATGTAGCAAGTCAACATCACTCAGAATTATTCACCTTCGACGCGAGCAAAGATAATGTGAAAGTAGTGAGTGCAACAGAAGAGAATGCCTACCCTGGTACTTTCATGCACCGCACCATGGCGGTTATCAAAGAGGAGAGCTTTGAGAAGGCGTACCTTTTAGACATTATGCGAGTGACGTCAGACAGCGAAAATCAGTACGACCTTCCATTTTACTATTTGGGACAAGTGATTGATAACAATTTCGACTACCAATCACCGACCAGTTTACATCCGCTAGGCGAAGAAAACGGTTATCAACATCTCTATGTCGAAGGCAAAGGTAGCGCAGTAGAAGGCAATACTAAATTTTCATGGTTAGGCGCAGGTAAGTATTATACCTTGACCATGCTTACCGATGCACAAGACGATATTTATTTAACACGCATTGGCGCGAACGACCCTGAATTTAACCTTCGTCGTGAGGCTGGCATTATGCTACGCAGGGAAAAAACCCAAGATACCGTGTTTGTTTCGGTAGTAGAGCCGCACGGTTCATACAGCCCAGTCAGCGAATCGTCAAAAAACTCTAAAAGCAGTATTGCTAAGCTGGAATTAGTACTCAATAGTGCTAAGTATACGGGCGTGTCTATTGTCGATGTAAAAGGTAAAACCCAGCTATTTATTATTGCCAATAGCGACAACAGTGACACCGCTGAGCATGCAGTTACAATAGACGGAGAGACCTACCGCTGGACAGGGCCTTACTTTTATCAGTAGAAGGTTCACGAGGATATAAAGCTATCTCTCACGGTGTAATAGCGTGTGAAAGGAAATATGGGGCTAAGTACTCAAAACTCAGCCCTTTCGCCGTGCGCTTTTGAAACCCTTTCCAGTAAGTGTGGCTGTCTTTAGCCATGCCCTTTTCATCCATAGCCCATACCCCTTCATTCGCGTGAGGAACTAGGTTTAAATAGTCTTGCATGCTTGTGTCTTCTTTCAGGTATTTACCTAACCATGCGGTCACAAAGTGCTGAGCGATATTATTCATTCGCACGTTATCCCATACAGCATCTATGTAATGACCACTTACGTTAAACCCAAGCGCGTCATTAAAATAGAATGATTCCTCTGGTGCCGGCATTACTGCCCCCGCATTGTGATTTGCATTCTCGTAAGTCAGTAAAGCTCGCTCGGTATTCTGCATTCCTTGCCATATAGCGCGTACGCCATTTTCATAACCAGACACATCGTCCTGAGAACCCGCCACCAGCATCATGGGGACAGACACAGTAGAAAGGGTTTCAGGGCTAAACATATAATAGTTCATTCCCCACGGCGCAAAGGCGATCACCGTTTTAAGGCGGCTATCTACTGGTGCATGATAGCCAGCTTGATGACGCTTCAACGTAGCAAAAGGTGCGCTCTGAGGGCTGTTAACCGCCATTTCAGTTACACTCGCTCCAGCGGTAATTAACGCGCCATATCCCCCCATGGAATAACCAATTAGCGCTGTATTATCTGCATTAACCAATTTGTACAAAAACGAATCAACGTCATTTGACAGTGCAGCAACTTTGTCTAACACAAATTGCTGATCTACCGGCCGGTTTACTAAGGTAGACGCAAAAGCGGCTTGGGTCCTATAGGTAGAATCAGTGTGATCAATAGACACAACTACGTAGCCCTTAGAGGCAATGTTTTCTGCTAAATGTGATAATAAGAAACGGTTGCCAGGATAACCATGAGATACCAGTACTAAAGGAAACGGTGTATCAATCTCTATAGGTGAAGCGTCTCGCCTAGCCTTCCCATGAAGCGCCACTTGTGTTTTGCCGTCGCGGATAAACGCCTTCAATGCCGTTTCACCCGTGGCATTTTCGCTGGCGGGGTACCACACTTCTATGGTTAACGGTCTATCGTAAGTGGGCAGTGATGATGGCTTGGGTTTAGATGCATCTAATTGCAGCATATCTATTTGCTTTGGGTTAACAAGATGCAGCGTTTTTACCCCAATATCATATGTACCATAAGTGGCAAGCTCTGGCGCGTCAGGTCGCTGGGTATCGATGCGGTTTTCGGCAACACTCAAAGCTGAATAACTTATGGTGGCTAATAATAGAATAGCACTACGCCACCCTAAGTTCCGTTTTGTCAGGGCGAACTTTGAACCTCTTAGTGGATTAATTTGCATAAGATTTCTGTCCATTTTATTTGTGTGTAGGGTCGCATTTTTCACCTCTACTCTACTGTATAAATATGAACAGAAAAATACATAACCTATGTATTGCAGGATTGCTTTTGATGCTATTTTTCAAATAGCTGAGGCGCCAATAAAGGAAAATCTTTCCATTGTGAGATCACACGAAAATCGTAGCCTTGGTCACATGCCGTTTTAGCTAAGTGACTGGCGCCCATATACCTGATAACCTGCATGTTCGCTGCTAATGCGCCCTCTATGCCAGCCATAGAATCCTCAATGACCAAACATTTCTCAGGCAATACCCCCATTTTTTCGGCTGCGAGTAAAAATATGTCTGGCGCAGGTTTGCCGTTTTCCACTTCTTCACTTGTGGTGATCGTTCCCTCGAAGAGTGCTGACAAACCTGTCGTTTCCAGAGAGAAGCTGACTCGAGATGGACTACTGCTGGTTGCAATACATCGTTTTACATTCAGTGAATTTAACACTTGCTCAAGCCCATCCGTTGGCTTTAGTTCCTCGGCGAATACCACCAGTAATGCAGCAAGATACTCATCTCGAAAATCATCCGCTAAGAAGACATTAAAATCAGTGACAATTTGCTGCTTGGCAGACGGGAAGCTTTTTCCCAAAAAGTGCTTATCGAAATATTCACCAGTTATCACCACACCTAAGTCAGCTAACATTGAAATGAGCACTCTTTTGCACAGTATTTCACTGTCGATAAGCACCCCGTCGCAATCAAAAATAACCAGTTCAATATGATTAAAATCTGGTTTATGTATGGTGCTTTCCATGTTTATTTCTCGCTGCTTTGTCTATCAATCTTTGGCAAACGGGCAGTGCCCAGTCAGTCATAACCCCCTTGAACACTGCCTCAAACAGACTCAACGGGGCGCTCACAGGATGAACGCCGCCAGTTAGGCTGCACTTTCCTCACCCCACGACAAAGAAGGAATAGTTACCCCATCTTTATCGAAGTGCATTATTTTTTCTTTTGCAGCAGTAAGTTGGATGGTATCACCGTAATTGACCGCACAGTCGCCACCGGCTTTTACGGTTAGCGTACCCACACCATCCACATTTACATGCAAAAAGGTTTCAGACCCCAAATGTTCAATAACACCCACTTTTCCTGACCACAAACCTTTCTCTTGGGTAATAACAAAGTGCTCTGGTCGAACGCCTAACGTGTGCGTATCTTCGTCAGCGTTGGGCTGCACATCAATGAAGTTCATTTTGGGAGACCCAATGAAACCTGCCACAAAGCGGTTTACTGGCTTTTGATATAGTTCAAGAGGGGTACCGACTTGCTCAATGATACCACCATTAAATACCGCAATTCTATCGGCCATGGTCATCGCTTCCACTTGATCGTGAGTTACATAAATCATGGTGGTGGCTAAGCGCTTATGAAGCTCTGATATCTCTAAGCGCATGTTGACACGCAATGACGCGTCTAAGTTGGAAAGAGGCTCATCGAATAAAAAGGCAGAAGGCTGGCGCACAATAGCGCGCCCAATCGCCACACGCTGTCGCTGTCCCCCAGACAACTGTCCCGGCTTTCTATCGAGATAGTCGGTTAGGTTCAGCATTTTGGCTGCCTGTGCTATTTTTTGTTCAATCGTGGCGGCATCAACCTTGGCTCGCTTAAGTGGAAATGCAATGTTATTGCGCACTGACATATGCGGATAAAGCGCATAGGACTGAAACACCATCGCCAAGCCACGTTTTGCCGGGGGCATGTGAGTCGCATCTTGGTTGTCGATTTCAATACGGCCACTGGTAGTGTCTTCAAGGCCAGCAATCATGCGAAGTAACGTTGATTTACCACAACCAGATGGCCCTACAAATACGATAAACTCGCCGTCACGGATGTGTAAATCAAGAGGCTTTATCACGTTGACATCGCCAAAACTTTTTGTCACTTGCTTTAAAGTAATACTTCCCATTAGAGGTTCTCCTACTTAACCGCGCCGAAGCTAAGTCCGCGCACTAATTGTTTTTGACTAAACCAACCAAGAATTAAGATAGGCACCACGGCCATCACTGATGCGGCTGATAATTTTGCGTAAAATAACCCTTCTGGGCTTGAGTAACTGGCAATAAATGCGGTTAACGGTGCGGCGTTGGCCGCGGTAAGAATGAGCGTCCAAAAAGCTTCATTCCACGCTAAAATCACATTTAACAGTAATGTTGATGCAATCCCTGGTAGTGCTATAGGCAGCAATACATGAAAGATTTCTTCCTTAATTCCGGCACCATCCATACGCGCCGCTTCAAGAATTTCATGAGGAATCTCTCTAAAGTAGGTGTAAAGCATCCACACCATGATAGGCAGGTTGATGAGTGTCATCACAATCACCAGCCCCAACCGTGTATCAAGTAAGCCAAAGTCTCGAAAGAGAAGATAAATAGGTATAAGCACACCCACTGGCGGTAGCATCTTAGTCGACAGCATCCACATCAATAAATTCTTAGTTCGCTTAGTTTGAACAAACGCCATGGACCACGCTGCAGGAATGGCAATGAGTAACCCCAACAAACTCGCTCCTAAGGAGATAACCACCGAATTAAGGAAATGGTCAAAATAGGGGGAACGAGCTAACACTTGGCTGTAGTTTTCTAGTGTCCATTCAAACATGAACAAGCTTGGCGACGCCGAAATGGCTTCTGACTCTGTTTTGAAGCTGGTGATCATGGTCCATAAAATAGGAAAGAAGATCATTCCACTGATGGTCCACGCTACCAAGGTGTAGATAATCTTGGATTTATTTATATTTCGAGTTGCCATCACTTAACCCTCCAAATTTTTACCAATTAAGCGCATTAAGAAAATGGCAACAATATTGGCAATAATCACAGCCACTATGCCCCCAGCGGAACCCCCACCCACATCAAATTGAAGAAGTGATTGGGTATAAATCAAATACGTAATATTTGTTGATGAGTAACCTGGCCCACCGCTGGTGGTCACCAGAATTTCTGCGAAAATTGATAGCAGGAATATGGTTTCAATTAAAATGACAGCGGTGACAGCTCGTGATAAGTGGGGCAATACGATATAAACGAATTTGCTAAAAGGGCCGGCACCATCTAAGTCTGCGGCGTCGAGTTGTTCACGATCCAGTGATTGAATCGCCGTTAGCAAAATCAGCGCCGCAAAGGGCAGCCACTGCCAAGACACAATAATAATAATCGACAACAATGGCAGTTCCGCAAAGAAGTCTATTGGGGTAAACCCTAAGAAGGTCGCTAAATGTGCGAATAAACCATTGACGGGATTCATGAACATGTTCTTCCATACTAACGCCGATACCGTCGGCATGACGAAAAACGGCGCAAGCACCATAATGCGAACGTAGTTTCTTCCCCAAATAGCTTGGTCGAGCAACACGGCTAACCCAATACCACCGCAAATCGTGATAACTAACACTCCCCCCACCAGCATAAGGGTATTAAAGAATGACTCTACAAAAGCGGGGTCTGTTAAAAAGAACTCGTAATTCAAGAAGCCGATAAATTCATTATCGCCTGGCATGAGTAGGTTGTAGTCTAAAAACGAGAAATACAATGTCATGCAAAGTGGAACAATCATCCATGCCAATAGCAAAGTGACCGATGGAAAAAGCATTATTTTGGCTAACGTACGAGACTGAGTTGTCGCCATTACTAGACCCCTTACAAGTCAGTGGTAGGTAAGTACTGCAGCACCTTACCCACCGGTTAACGTCTTATTATTTTGGGTAGCGCGCTTTACGCATTGCTCTTTCAACAAGGCGCTGAGAGCTTTGAAGTGCTTGGTCGACTGTCATACGACCGGTCAAGGCAGCACTAAATTGCTGTCCTACCGCGGTGCCTATACCTTGGAACTCAGGGATTGCAACAAACTGCACACCTACGTAAGGTACGGGATCAACCGTGGGATTTTTGGGATCCGCCGAATTGATTGAATCAAGAGTAATTTGAGCGAATGGGGCGGCGTTCATATAATCAGGATTGGCATACAATGATGCTCGCGTACCAGGAGGTACATTTGCCCAGCCTTTCTTTTCTGCAACAAGTGAGGCGTACTCTTTAGACGTGGCCCAGCTTATAAACTTCATTGCAGCGTCTGACTTTTTACTGCTAGAGGGAATAGCTAACGTCCAAGCCCATAGCCAGTTACCGCGTTTGCCAAGGCCGTTGTCAGGCGCTAACGCAAACCCTACTTTATCTGCAACTTCAGAGTCTTTTTGGTTGGTGACAAAACCACCTGCCACTGTGGCATCAATCCACATACCACACTTTCCCGTTTGGAACAGTGCTAGGTTTTCATTAAAACCATTAGCAGATGCCCCTGGAGGGCCATACTTGTCCATCACATCAACATAGTATTCTAGGGTGGCTTTCCACGCATCTGAATCGAACTGTGGTTTCCAGTTTTCATCAAACCAACGGGCACCAAATGAGTTAGACATTGACGTAAGCAGAGCAATGTTTTCCCCCCACCCCGCCTTTCCACGTAAACAAATACCGTAAACGCCCGCGTCTTTATCTGTCATGGCCTCTGCCGCAGTACGGATAAACTCCCATGTCGGAGCTTTGGGCATTTTCAAACCCGCTTTTTCCATCAAATCGGTGCGGTACATGACCATAGAGCTCTCGCCGTAAAAGGGCGCAGCGTAAAGCTTGTTGTCAACCGAAAGTCCACTTCGAATAGCCGGCAGCAAATCGTCAACATCGTAAGATTCGCCCAATCCATTTAGCGCTTCTAACCACCCCTGCTTACTCCAAATAGGCACTTCATAAGTGCCTATCGTCATCACATCATATTGCCCACCTTTTGTGGCAACATCTGTGGTCACTCGTTGGCGAAGAATATTTTCTTCTAACGTTACCCACTTGAGGCTAATGTCAGGGTTTTGCTTTTCAAAATCACTACTCAGTTCCTTCATGGTGATCATGTCACCGTTATTAACGGTAGCGATGGTTATGGTTTCTGCATTCACCGTGGAACCTAATGACAAGGCGCCGGCTAACAGTAGAGAAAGTTTTTTCAACATAGGGTAATCCCCTTAAGGTTTTAAAGATGCAACTTCCCCCTCCCCGCCTGGTGTTGTGCATTCACCACCGATAACAGGGATAGAGGTTTGCGTCGTTTATGACTATTAGGTTTTGGTTGGTTTACCCGCATGAGTAGGCTGAACTGTCGCGCTCATACGGGCAATGCTACACACGCTACCGTGTTAGAATTTCACTGATATTTCTGACGTGATACCGTCAAAGCCGGCGCCTATTTGGCCGCCAGAGTTTGTTCCTTCTTCCTGATCAACATATTCTACTTTCCAAAGTGTTCTGTCGTTGATCCAATACCCTGCCGAAACTTGAAGCCGGGTTACTTCGTTGTCGCTTTGCTCGATAAGATCAGAGGTATTTTCAGCTTCAGCATAGCGCGCTGCGACATAGAGTTTTTCAGGAATAACATACTGCTGTGCTTCAATAACCCAATAATCAACAGAGGAATCGGCTTCAATCACTTGATTAGAATCAAATGTGGTGCCAGTAGGATCTAGCACGCCGTCGGTCCCAAAATAGGTAATACCGGCGACGGCATTACCTTCGGTATCTGCAAAGGTATAATCGTCACTGGCTTTACCTAGCATGAGGATAACGCTGGTTTGGTCTGAAGGCTGGTATGCCAGGTTTAATTGCATAATAGATTGATTCAACCCAGGCAATGCACCTACGTGTGTATCCCGTTCACTGGAAGCTGAAGCCGAGAAGTTATAGTTTTCACCATCACCAAAGCGATAGTTCGTGGTGGTGACGCCATCTAAGCTTGCGAGGCCGTTTTCAAACACCAGTTGGTCGCCTTGGTTGGCTTGGAAGATGTTTAAGCCCGCTTTGAAACCACCTTGAAACTCCAACGTGCCCTGAATACGGTAGTTGTAGCCTCTATCTTCTTGGAACGCTTCGCCAAAGCTAGACGTTGTCATGTGACCGGCGACGTTGTAGGCGCGAAGTATGCCGCCGTCAAAGGTTTCTGTATAACTTAATTGAATGCCGTTTTCTGCCGTTGCATAGTCAGTGATACCATTACCAATTAACGCATTTCCTTGGTTGTCTGCACCATCTTGGAAACCTTTAAATTGAAACGGTGACGCGCCAATATTCCCTGCACGTAAAATTAAACTGGCATTTTCTTTTTCATACCCCGTGAGCCCAAACATATCGAATTCAATACCGGCGAAATCTTGGTGAAAGGAGAAATCTCGATCACCATTGTTACCAAAATCATTAGGTTCTTCTGCGATATCGATGTCTGCCGTAATGTTTTCAGTAATTTTGAATTTAAACATCAAGTTAACGCGTAAACGACCAAAACCGTCGGATTGCATTTCATCTTCTGGGCGGAACGCGCCGTCTTTGGCCTGAATAGCTTGGTAATTTTGCATGGCCAAAAAGTTTACCTGTACTCGGCCATCAAGGAACTCATTGGGTTCACTAGGCGGCACATACATAGGCTTCTCTTCACTTAACTCTTGCGCCATTGAAAGCGCTGGCGTCGTCACTGCAATAATTGCAGCAGCGAGCGCGCTTAATTTGCTGGCCGTTTTGGTAGAACAAGTTGTAGAAAGATGACGCTGGTTGATGTCTAGCATTGTGAACCCTCTCAAGACTAATTTTTAATTTTTATTCCGCAAAACTGAATATGAAATGGAACATGACACTCTTAGAGTGTCACATTCAACAAACAGGCTTTTACTCATTTACACCTGCTCAACATGAGGGCATATGACCATTTTATTATTTTATCGTCAACAATTTTTTAACAATTAATTATCATTTTCACCCATACAAGATAATTAACATTAAAATTCAGATAGTTATTTGCAGTAAAAATTGTATTAAAATTTTGTGTAAAGATGAAATATGAGAAGGGAAACCGAAAAAAATCATTTTAAAATTGATAAGAATTTACATTTTATGAACACGGAAATTAGAGGGCATACACCCCAACGAAAGGCACCTGCTCAAACTAAACCAAAAAAATCGGGTGTAAATTGCGTTGCGCGGGTACGCAATACTCGTCTCAATGGCGAGCACGACAATCTCTCTTAAGGCAAGGCACAATAAGGCTTTCAACTGGGGAAGGTACGACGATAATAGCCACTGAAGTACCCGTACCTTTTGTTACATTTAAACGAAAGTTTAATTATGCGTTCCATTTTTGTAGAGGCATAATGGCCATTCAAATAAAAATAATCACAGAAACGGATTTCAACATGTTAAAAAAATCCCCTTATATCTGCCTTGCTTTCGCCTTAACCCTCAGTGCTTGTGGAGGCGGTGGTAGTTCATCCTCTTCAGGAGGTGGCTCTTCCACTCCAACGACGCCTAGCACTCCAGAACCAACTGGTGCCGACTTTTCTTTAAGTCCCGTGGACTACACCGTAGCGGGTCTAGACACCATGGACAGCATGATCCAACTGGGTAATATCACCAACAATATGCTTAAACAGCCCAGAGGCAATGCAACTGAAATAAGTAACATTTGTGAAAATGGCGGTATTTCCACTGCGACTTATAGTTCAGGCAGTACTACATTCACCTCGGGCGATGTCGTTACTTTTTCATTCAATGACTGTTTTCACAAAGAGATTGGGGGAGACCTGTCTGGAGATATTACCGCTGAAATCACCAGTGTTGATATCAACCAGGGGGCGATGACGTACGATGCCAGCTTTAATCAATTAGAAACGATTGTTAACGATGGCCGTCTTTTTATATCGGGAGATTTCACCGTACAAAGTATAAGCACACTCCCACTGGACAGCTTCACGCTGTCTATATCCGATCCTTTTAGCATATCCCAACCTGATGGTTTTGAAATTCTCCTTGATGATTTTCAACTCACACATACAAGAGACTGGTTGACGGCTAAATACAGCCTTGATGGACATGGACAATTTCTCGAATCAAATGTTTTTGATGCCTTTGCCTTTTCGGTAGATGAACCAATAGTAGGGTATTTTTCGGAATACCCTCATGAGGGCAAAGTTACGCTTTCTTCAGATGTGTCCAGCGATCTTGTAATCACGACAAACTTTGTGACAGATTCAGATATGTACAACTTTGAGTTTGCTGGTGACACTGGCGCAATGGATTGGAGTTTTTCAGTAGATGGAGCGATGTGGAGTGCCAGCACCGAAGTAGGTTATTTCGGCTACGCTACACATCATCGCGCGGATAACTTTCATTACTTAGGCATTAACACTGGGCCCCATACAATTAACAACTACCCGATTTTAGAGAGCCTAGAATTTCAGTTCTCTCGCCCCATCGCGTCAATCGGTACGCAAACAACCAAGTTATATTCGGTGTGGTCAAACAACCCCGATGTAGAGGTAACCGCTGACGTCGTGGGTGCCAAGGTGATATTGACACCTACTAGCCCACTCACGCCAGGAGTAGAATACACACTTTACGGTTTTGAAGTGTTCGATGCACTTGGACAGTCTATTTCTACCGATTCGGTGACCTTAACTGCATCTACTGCAGCCATAGCCGAAATAGAAACCTCAGATAACTTTTACAGTAGAGATAGCCAACCCAGCTTGTCGGTATTTAGTAACTTCGCCAACGGCGGGGAGACTGTGTCAGTTCAATGGAGTGAAATCACGGATTATGGGGTGACCTTTTCCGATGATGGTGGAAGCGAAATTTATGTAGATATTTCTGCAATACCTTCCGATGTGAATGAGGTAACGGTCATGGCAGAAGCAATCAGCGATAATGGATTGATTGCTTTCGCCACCAAAACATTGCTAATTGTACCTGACACAGGCAGCTATCTTGCATTTAAGAGCGAAGAAGGTGACTACATTGGCGCTGGACAATCCGTTATTATGGATGACACAGACAGCGTTTTCTCTGTGCAAACCTACTCAACGCAAGAGATAGAAGCCAGAGTAGATTCTTCTTTTTTCAGTGATTATTGGTCGCTAAATTTAGAAGCACCTGAAGGAAGTGAGCTTGAGGTGGGCACCTATAACGATGCTACTCGCTGGCCTTTCCAAGCTGCATTAGTGCCAGGTCTTGATTTTTCTGGGAACCACAGAGGTTGTAATAACCTATATGGCAGCTTCACTATCAGTGAAATTGCGTTTAGTGATGGGCAGCTTACCAAACTCGCTGTGGACTTCGTACAATATTGTGAGTCCACTGACAACCCGCCCCTATTTGGTATATTGCGGTTTAATTCAACGGCAAAAATACTCTAGCAACCTCGGCCATAGGGCAACGTTAAGGTACAAAAGAACCCTTTGTACCTTAACGATATGTGCCAACCGTCTTTCTATTCCTTCACCCTGTCTTGTTTTCCCCCCTTTTACGCTGCATTTGTTATACAAAATAACCATGATACAAAGCAGAACTTAGGTGGTAATGATTATGATGGGTACTTCAAAACATAGCGTTGGTTTACGCTTTATCTGCCTTTTGCTCCCGCTAATAGTGCCATTTTTAGTACAGGCTGCCCCTTCGAAGGGTTTGGATAAGCGCCTATCGGAATATCCCTACCCTTTTGCCGTAAACACTTTCTCATTCTCATCTCAGGATGAAGAATTAGAAATGGCATACATGTACTTGCCACCCAAGGCCAGTAAGCCCGTCGTTACTCTCATGCATGGCAAGAACTTTAATGGCGCGTATTGGGAACAAACTGCTGCTATGTTGCACGAGCAAGGTTTTGGGGTACTGATTCCTGACCAAATTGGTTTTGGAAAATCATCAAAACCCACTCACTATCAATACAGCTTTGCCACCTTAGCCCATAATACCCGCGCTTTACTCGACACGTTAAAGATAAACCGCAGCATCATAGTGGGTCACTCCATGGGCGGTATGCTAGCCACTCGTTTTGCACTTCTATATCCTAAACTCACAGAAAACTTAGTGCTGATTAACCCTATTGGACTCGAAAATTATCTGCTTTATGAAACTTATACGGACATAGAAAATGTGTATCAAAGTGAGCTAAAGAAAACCCCCGAAATGATTAAACGTTATCAACAAAAAAATTACTACGATGGCAATTGGAACGAACAATACGCCAAGCATGCGGCATTTTTACAAGGTTGGATAGAAGGCCCGGATTGGGACACGTTAGCACGTGTTAATGCCTTAACTTACGATATGATTTTTACCCAGCCTGTGGTTGAAGAATTTACCCACCTTAACGTCCCCACCACGTTGATACTAGGTACACGAGATAGAACAGCACCAGGCCGTGCCAACAAAAGAGACGATGTTACGCGGGAGCTAGGCCGTTATGACAAACTAGGAGCAGAGATAACAGCGCGAAACCCAAGCATTCAAGTTATCGAACTGGAAGGACTTGGCCACCTGCCACAGATAGAAGACTTTTCCCGTTTTAAGCCCAATTTTATACGCGCACTATCGACAAAATAACAACTCACTTGACCCAGGTCATCAATAAAAAATAAAAACACAAACGAGAGGAAATAATGAAAACAATCACCAATAGGCTGTTGCTAATATTCGTATTAGTGACCAGCTTTAGTGCACTGGCAGCCGACAAAAAAAGCGACCCCCGCGCTGATTACATAAGAGCAAACTACACGAAATACGAGTACCAAATTCCTATGCGGGACGATGTGAAGTTATTTACCTCTGTGTATGTCCCCAACGACGATAGCAAAACCTACCCCATGATGTTTCAGCGTACACCTTATCGCGTTGCCCCCTACGGTGCAGATAAATACAAAACGCGCTTGGGGCCAAGTGAGGCCTTTGAGAAGGAAGGTTTTATCTTTGTTTTTCAAGATGTTCGCGGTAAGTTCATGTCTGAGGGCGAATTTGTCAATATGCGTCCTCAAGATGCATACAAACGTGGTAATTCAGCCACAGACGATGCGACGGACACCTATGACAGCATTGAATGGCTAGTGAAAAATGTAGACAACAATAATGGTAATGTAGGGATGTGGGGGACTTCATACCCAGGCTATTACACGTCAGTAGGCGCAATAAACAGCCATCCTGCGTTAAAAGCCATTTCCCCTCAGGCCCCCATTGCCGACTGGTTTTTTGACGATTTCCATAGGAATGGCGCGTTTGTCACGCCCATGGCATTTATCTTCTTCGATACCTTCGATAAACAGCGAGATGGGCAATTTGCTTATTGGCCGAAAGGGATGGATCAAGTCACTCCTGATGGCTATCAGTTCTTCAAAGATTTAGGCCCGCTAACGAACGTTAATGAAGATTACTTTAACGGCGAGCGACCATTTTGGAACGAAATTATTGCGCACCCTAACTACGATGACTACTGGCAATCACGCGATCTATTGCAACACCTTTCGAAGACGAAACCAGCCACCTTGGTCGTGGGCGGATGGTACGATACAGAAGACCTTTATGGACCCTTGTATACTTACCAAACCATGTCGCAGAAAAATAGTCAATCACACATCAAATTGGTGATGGGCCCTTGGTCACATGGCCAATGGAACAGTACAAAAGGTGGCGCAAGTCTGGGTGAAGCAAACTTTGGCTTTGACACCAGTGCTTGGTTCCAAAAAGAGGTGTTATTACCCTTTTTCAAACAGCATTTAAAAGGCGAAGGTGAGGCTAACCTTGCCACTGCGACTATGTTCGAAACCGGCAGTAATCGTTGGAAGAAGTTCGATACCTGGCCACCTAAAGCGGGTAATGTACAAACGCTATACCTTGGCAACAATGAACAACTTCTCGATGAAAACACAAGCAAAGGGGCAAGTGAATACATAAGCGACCCCAACAAACCCGTTCCTCATTCAGCAAAAGTCAGTCGCGGTTGGGATAAACCTTATATGGTTGAAGACCAACGCTTTGCCGCAAGACGCCCTGATGTGCTTGTTTTTGAAACCGACGTGTTAGAAAACGATATGACCATTGCAGGTGCCATTGATTTAGATCTTTGGTTTTCTACCACACAAACGGCCGCAGACATTGTCGTAAAAGTGGTCGATGTTTTCCCCGGTAAAGATGACAATACCAATAAAGTGGATAAGGAAACCGGTAATCGACACGAGTTAGTTCGCTGGAGTGTCATTCGAGGTAGATTTCGCGAAAGCATGAGCGAACCCAAACCTTTCGTTGCCAATCAACCCACAAAAGTCACCTTCGACCTGTACGACATACTTCATACATTTAAACGTGGGCACAAGCTACAAATACAAATTCAAAGTAGTATGTTTCCCTTTATCGACATTAACCCACAACACTATGTAGACAATATTTTTGAAGCGAAAGAGTCTGACTATGTTAAAGCGATGCACACCATTTACCACAACAAGGACTACCCAAGTGCCATACGCTTTAAAACATTAGACAACTGATCACAATGCGCCACCAGAAGCGCTAGTTTTAGCGCTTCTGACCCACACCTTTATGCCTGTATAAAGGTGTATTGCAAAACACAATAATACATAACAACAAGTACCAACAACGGAAAATACACATGAAAAAGAGCGCAATAGCCCTAAGCTGTGTCAGCGTATTTCTTTTTAGCTGCGCAGCACCTAAGTCGATAACGCAATCTGATAGTACAACGCCCCTAGCGCAAACGGTTAAGCCGAATGAGTTGTCTACGCCTTACACGCTAAAAACTGGCGGCGAGATATCAGAGCACCAAAAACATCTCACCGTAGACAAAGCATTGCTACGCTTTTCATTCGATTTCGACAAAGAAATCCTGTTTGGCGATACCACGCTCACACTGAATGCATCAAAGCCACAATCGACGTTTTCTGTTGATTTAGATACCCGATTTACCCTGCAAGATGTATGGCTAAATGGCGAGCGATTACCCAACGATCGTTATAGCAACAAATACGGGGAACTCATTGTCTCTTCATCTTCATTAGTCGCATTTCCGGCCACGTTACGCGTTGTGTATTCAGGTCATCCGAGAACACCTATACGCGCGCCCTGGGATGGGGGGGTTATGTGGGAGAAAACCGCTGAAGGGCAACCTTGGTTAGCCACGGCGGTGCAAGGCGAAGGCTGTGATCTGTTTTGGCCATGTATAGACCAACCCTTTGGCGAACCCAATGAGACAGAGCTTTACATTACGGTGCCGAAACCTTTGGTTGCCGCCACCAACGGTGTACTTATTAACACCCATGATGAGGGTGACAACCGCACCTATCACTGGCAAACAAAGTCTGTTCACAATACCTATGGCATTGCGTTAAATATTGCACCATACAAGCAAATGACTACGCAATTTACCAGCATTTACGGAAACACTTATCCGCTTACCTATTACTACTTACCGGAGAAGGAAGATAAAGCAAAAGCGCTATTTGACGAACTACCGGAAATGATAACCTTCTTTGAACGTATGATTGGCCCTTACCCTTTTGCGGATGAAAAAGTGGGCATTGTACAAACCCCACATTTAGGTATGGAGCACCAAACGATTAATGCCTACGGTAATCAATATCGAAAAGATGATGGGGGTTACGATTGGCTGATGCAACACGAATTTGCCCATGAGTGGTTTGGCAATCAACTCACTAATGATAACTGGGATCATATGTGGCTGCATGAAGGTTTCGGAACCTATATGCAACCACTATACGCACAGTACCTTCACGGTAATGAGGCCTACTTTGTTAAACTCAATGCCCAGCGCAAAGGGTTAGCTAACGCCCACCCCATCGTCAGTAATACCTTGATGTCTGAAGAAGATGTCTATGAAAAAGGGCCTGCGGGTGATATTTATGCAAAAGGCGCTTGGGTCATTCATACCTTGCGAGGCGTTATGGGCGATGACGCCTTCTTTCGTTCCGTCACCGAGCTAGTCTACGGTAGAACCGACCCTAAACCTGGTAACTTCAAACCTATTTTTGCTAATACACAAGATTTCATCGATATTGTAAATAAACATAGCGAATCGAACTTAGACTGGTTTTTCGACGTGTATCTTTTCAGTGCGGCTCTGCCTGAATTAACAATGACTCGCCATAAAGACAGTGTCACATTTGCTTGGAAAACTGACAACAACCTTCCCTTCCCTATGCCACTTGAAGTGAGTATAAACGGAAAAATCACCGAGCTTGATATGCAAACAGCGTTTAGCCTGCCAGTGAGCCAATTCGACACAGTGATTGCAGATCCTAATAGCAAAGTATTGAGATACGAACAGCGATATGAAGACTATAAAGCTTGGATAAAAGAAAATAGTAATACCAAGAAGAAGTAACGCTATAGGCATGTCTCTTTTGGATAACACCTTGTTGGTGCTTTTTAACCCAAAGAGGCATGCCGCAGCCTTACCACCTTACTGTTAGCGAATGAGTGCAGATTTTTGAACGACACCATAACACTACGTCAGCTCGCAAAAAGCTATAAGAAAAAGTGTGCTTTAGAGCCGCTCTCAGTTGCTATCCCTCACGGGAAGTTTCTATTAAGCGGTAGAAATGGCGTAGGAAAAACCACGTTGTTAAAGATACTAGCCGGCTTGGAAGAGCCCTCAGAAGGCACAATTGAAAGGCCGCCGTGGGCATCAAGCGCTGCTATTGCCTCTGATTGTATCGTTTACCCAGAAATATTAGCGATTCGTGAGCTTGCCGACTTATATGTCAAAGAAGGTAAACTTGATAAAAATGCCTTTGAACAGCGCATTAAGCATTTCAATCTAACGCCATATTTATCAACCTTAGTGGGAGAACTATCAACCGGTTCGCTTCAGAAGCTACGCTTATGTTTAGCTTTAGCAAGCAGTCACCCGTTGGTGCTACTCGACGAACCGTTAAATGGCTTAGACAACGAAAGCGTACTCGTTGCATTAGATGAAATAGCACAGGAACAAAGGCCCATGATCATTGTTGACCATGAAAAGCGTTGTGCCCCACATGTGAAAGGGAAAATTCATATAGATGAAGCAGGATCATGCACTATAACGCCATAGTTGCTCGTTTGTTTAAAGCGCACAAAATTGAAAACAGAGGGTTATATTCCGCTATTTCCATAGCAGTTATGCTAATTTCACCAGTAATATTGCTGTTTTTTCCTTTATTGGGATATTGGATATTAGCCATGCCCGTTACCGACATTCGATTCTGGTTAGGGCTGGGTCTACTGCTTGCTATCAGCAAAAGCATGTTGTCTTTTCATTCCGCCGTGGTGAAAGTAAAGTATATCAACTGGGGGATAGACTGTTATGGCAAGCATAAGTTTTACACGCTGTACTGTGTCAATCGGCTTATTGCATGCACCCCGGTCTTCATTTTGCTCGCGATTGGATATGCTAAAGCCCCATTGACTCCCTCTAGTATAATAAGCGGTATCACGATAAGCCTTATTTTAGCCGGTTTTATTACCTTAGACAGCGTTTGGCGTTTAACATCATCAACACCAGCGACGTCCTTCGCTTACTCATTCCAACTACGCTTTTTGCTAACGCCTCTTTTGCGGCTTTATTTAAGGTGGATACTGTTTTTATTCGCCCTTAGCGTGCAGATATACCTTATGGACTCGCAGCAGTCATTTTTATTCAACCTTGGCATTTTTACATTTATCGGTATGTTTACTTTTACCCTGCTATATACATGCAGCGCGTATTGTTTTAACTATGTAGAATCCCATCGCCTATTTTTAATGAGTCTTTCTGCTAGGTTTTATCAATCTTGCTGGCGCAATACTCGCGTTGTACTTTTCTTCATTTGGGCTATCGCGATCGCCTTACCTTGGTCAAGATTACTCCTTTTTTAACCCTCTTTCTTGTCATTTACCTCCTCTCCCCCAGCAACTGGTATTACCAATAAAGAGATTTTAACAGGGTGTCATCTTCGCGACGCTTTTTCAGGGTGTCTTATTCGATAAACTCAGTGTCATACGCTAGCTTCCGTGACATTTTTACGCGTTCATTTACTGTGCAAGGGCAATAGGGCTAATCCATTCACGCTAACAAAGGCTTTTTTCGAACAAATCTCTTTTAAGCGCCTTCCATGTGCATTTTTTTGTACTTTTTCGTCACTTTTTGTTTAGAACCAACCCGTATCAACACTGGCCTGTCGATTAAATTAACAAAAAACCAAAAAACAATAGAACAAAATTTACACTTTATTGCCTTATCTGGTAGACCAATATATTTTAATGCTCTAATATTGGTAAACATTCATTGTCATACACATACAAAGAGAAACGAGTTATGTCTAAGAAAATTGCATTGGTTACAGGGGCTACTGGCGGAATTGGATTTCAAGTAGCAAAGCGTCTAGGTGAAGACGGCTATACTGTTGTATTAAACGGTATCGAAGATGACAAAGGCGCGGAACGCGTAGAAGAGCTAGCAGCACTGGGGATTGAAGCAGAATATTATGGCTTCGATGTTACTAACGACGAAGCGGTGACAGAAAACGTTAAAGCCATCGGCGAAAAATACGGTCAAATCGATGCGGTTATTAACAATGCGGGCGGTTTAGGTGGAAGAAGCCCAATGGAAGAGATGACCACTGAGTTTTACCGCTCGGTCATGGCACTCAACTTAGACAGCGCTTTCTTCGTTTCTCGTGCGGCCATTCCTTACCTTAAGAAAACCACTGGCGGCTCCATCGTTAACTACACATCGAATGCAGCTTGGAATGCAGGTGGCCCAGGTGCCGGTATCTACGGCGTATCAAAAGCAGCGGTTAATACGTTAACCCGTGCACTTGCTAAAGAACTTGCTCCTGCAGGTATTCGCGTGAATGCTGTATCTCCAGGCACTATCGATACGCCATTCCACGCGCAAATTAAAGCCACTAAGCCAGAAGTATTTGCGTCATGGAAAGACAGCATTCTGTTGGGTCGATTAGGTCAGCCGGAAGAAGTAGCCTCTGTTGTTTCTTTCTTAGTGAGTGAAGATGCGTCATTTATTACTGCAGAAACTGTTCAAATTGGAGGCGGCCAAGCTCTAGGGATTTAATTCCTATCTGTATTAACGAAAGAGCAAGGCCATGGGCGTTGCTCTTTCGCATTTGCCCTCCTTACCATCATAACCTTTTCAACCACGAGAAGGTGTTGAACATAGACATTTAGCGACACCCAGAGGCATGACATGTTGCAATTTCATACATTAACCGACGAAGAAGTTCGTCAGCTTTCAGACACGCTATTTAACGCTCGCACAACAGGCAAAGCGCTACCTGAGTTTCCGGGCAAACTCCCCGCCACACTAGAGCAAGCCTATGCGGTACAAGATCTTTCTATTGCAGCTTCTGACGATAACGTTGTGGGCTGGAAAGTCGGCATGGTTATTCCAGAGCTTCGTGAGCAAATGAAATCTGAGCGCATAATGGGGCCAGTCTTTAAGAATGTGGCACACTTTATTGGGCATTCTCACGGTGATAATGAGTACATAGAACTGCCTGTCTATACCGATGGCTTTATTGCGGTTGAAGCTGAACTCATGATTGAGATTAACCGCGAGATCACGCCTGGCAGTATAGATACTTCTGCGGATCTATCTCATTTGATTCGTCATGTTTATACCGGGGTCGAAATAGCCAGTAGCCCAGTGAAGGACTTAAATGACTACGGCCCTACTGCGATAATTGCAGACTTTGGCAATAACCACGGCATGGTGGTAGGTGCGCCAATCGAGGATTGGCAATCAAAAATCGCGACCATTGAAACTAAGTGTTTCATCAACGATGAACTGATTAACTCCGCCCCTGCCAACAATGTGTTAAATGGGCCAATGGCGGCATTTTCTTATCTTATTGACCAAGCAAGTAAACGTAATATCACGTTACCGAAGGGCACAATGGTGTGCTCGGGAGCGATTACCGGTGTTCACGAAACCTTAGTAGGCTCAACGTCCACGGTAGACTTTGGTGAGGCGGGTAAGATCAATATGAAGTTAGTGGCATTTTAAGCGACAAAACTTCTGATTAATATGAAGGGTGTGTAGTTATTGGCATGTGGTACAAGTGACCACTGCCAATAACAGTTAAAGACATGACTTTAAGTTATGATGCCGACGGGCGCGATGTGCCTTGCCTATTTCCTTCATGCCTTCTGCCTGAAGAAGCATTACCTGCCGCTTTTTGATGAGGACGACGACGAGACGAACGCGGTTGACCATTCCCTTGATTATTTCCTGCTGACGCAGCCCCTTGCTTAGGCTTTTTGGCTTTCTTCGGCTTTTTCGGTGCAGACAATGTCGTGTCTGGCACGTTAACCTGAGGTTCAAACCCATCCATGACTTCACGAGGTAACAGACGCTGTATTAAGGTTTCAATGTCTTTTAACTGCTGCAGTTCATCTGCACTCACGAAAGACCACGCTTGACCACTTGCTCCCGCTCGCCCTGTACGGCCTATACGGTGAACATAATCAGCTGCCGTGTTGGGTAAATCGAAGTTCACCACCACAGGTAGCTCACTGATATCAATTCCACGTGCTGCAATATCCGTGGCTACAAGTACGTCAATTTCACCGTTTTTAAACCCTGATAACGCTTTCGTTCTCGCGCCTTGGCTTTTATTTCCGTGTATGGCCGCGCTAGGAATACGAGCTTTTGAGAGCTTCTCGGCAATACGGTTAGCGCCATGCTTAGTTCGGCTAAACACTAGTACTTGTTTCCAGTTGTTTTGTTTTATTAAGCAAATAAGCGCGGTGGTTTTCTTTGCTTTATCAAGGGTAACTAAGCGTTGCTCAATTTTGTCTACCGTGGTGTTTGCCGGCGCGGTAGAAACCTTCACAGCGTCTACCGTAATCGTGTGAGCAAGTGTAGTGATCTCTGGAGAAAACGTAGCGGAGAACAATAAGGTCTGACGTTTTGCAGGTAACAATTTTAAGATACGTTTAATATCGTGGATAAAACCCATATCCAGCATACGGTCTGCTTCATCAAGCACTAACATTTCAAGTTGGTCAAACTTCACCGCATTTTGCTGAAACAAATCCAGTAAACGACCCGGTGTGGCAATCAGTACATCTACACCAGAGCGCAGTGCTTTCATTTGTGGGTTAATGCCTACCCCACCAAATACCACGGCCGTTTTTAGCGAAAGAAACGCATTAAATCCACGAACGTTATCTTCCACCTGCGCTGCTAATTCTCGGGTTGGCGTTAAGATTAGCGCTCTTACTCGATTGGATGAGGCAGGCTTACCTGATGATAGTTTATGTAACATAGGCAAGGAAAACCCTGCCGTTTTGCCAGTGCCAGTTTGCGCAGCGGCTAACACGTCTTTACCTTCAAGTACTAGCGGGATTGCTTGTTCCTGAATGGGAGACGGCGACGTGTAACCCTGTTTTTCAATAGCTTGTAAAAGCGGGGTTGACAGTCCCAACTCAGTAAATGACATATGATGACTCCTAAAAAATAAAATGCGCTATGAGATATAGCCTAGGGGCGCTGGAGAGCTATCAGTTTGTAGCAGGCTTAAAACGGTAAAGGTCACTATGTGAATCGCGTGAGGGACTGACAGAGAACTAACGGCTGAAGCGTTTATCAAATTTAAATAGTACCAACTTATTAGGCGCGCATATTACCACTGTTGCGCCCTTCAAGCCAGATTAATTTTTAATCAAACCTAGACTAAACCTATCCTCTAAGTCAGTTATCTACTGTATTCAACAGCGTATCATGAGTAGCGCTAATCAACATCCTAATGCAAAACCTAAGAGGAAATAACATGCAACCACTACTCCAAAATGATATTCAACGTACCTGCGGGGCAGCAATGAGCGGCACTACACCTTTGACAACCCAGGCTAGCGCGTCTGTGCGTATCGATAACTCTATTTATAGCCACTCTCCTAGCCAGAGTGCATCGACTGTCGTTGTGGCGCACAGCTACGTTTCAGATAATGTTGCTTGGTCATTGAGAAAGTAACTCTGCCAACATGGGAAACAAAAAAGGGTGTTCACCGATAACCTAGGCGAACACCCCTTCTATGTACTATTTTTGTTTTACGCTTTTACTTTTGCGCAGGCATCAGTAATTTTTTGCCATTCCTGATTCACCACCCAATCAGTTTTAGCGACCCAAGTGCCGCCAATAGCGAAAACATTATTTAAGCTTAAATAGTCTTGGTAGTTGTCTTGAGATATACCGCCAGTTGGACAAAATTTGGTATCTTTGAATAAACCGCCTACTGCTTTGAGGAAGCCTGCACCGCCCGATAAGGCTGCAGGAAATAGCTTAAGTTCTCTAAAACCATGCTCTCTGGCTAATACAATATCAGCCACAGTAGACACACCTGGTATCACTGGCTTACCGCATTGGGTCAGTTTACTCAGTAATTTCTCGGTGACCGCTGGTGTCACGATGAAATCGGCACCAGCTTCTAGCGCCACATTTAACGATGCTTCGTCAACAATGGTCCCCGCGCTTACAATCATTTCAGGCAACTCAGCCTTTATCGCAGACAGTGCTTTTGCTGATTGCTCTGAACGCAAAACAACTTCTACGGTTTTTAGTCCAGCAGCATGCATGGCCTTTGCAATAGCCACCCCATCATGTTCGTTGTCTACCTGAATAATTGGCAGCAGAACCTGCCCATCCATTAATGACGATACTGAATCCATATCACTTTTCTCTCAATGTGTTATCTGACTATTAAGCCAAATTTTGTACGAAATCTTGATAAGTGCCCGCTTCTACAATGGCACCACGATGTTGAATAACAAATGCAGCGCATTTAGACGCTTTCTGTACAGCGTCTTCTATCTCTACGCCGGCTAAACGTGCCCCTAAGTAAACACCATTAAACGCATCGCCAGCAGACGTGGTATCCACCACTTTCGTAGCTGGCGTGAGAGGGATAGTCATCCGGTTACCCTCGGCAATAACCGTGACGGGATCACTACCATTTTTTATGATAATTTCATCAAACGTAAACTGCTCTAAGTAACTAATGACTTCATCAATGGTTTCAAAACCATATAAAAAATTAAAATCTTCGAGTCCTGGCAAGACGACATCCGCCAGTTCAAAAGCCTTCGCATAAAGCGCTTTCGCTGCCTCATTATCACGCCACAGAGACGGTCGGTGGTTCATGTCAAAGACTAATTTTGTGCCCGATGCTTTAAGCTTACTTAGCAGCATCCAATATTGTGCTAAATCATCTTCATTCAAAATAGCGAGTGCAATGCCAGAGAACAACACCATATCCAATGCGGTCATAGACGCGATATCAGTCGCATCAAACATAGACATCATTCGTTTTGCGGCAGAATCTGAACGCCAGTAGATAAACGAACGCTCACCCTCGTCATCAGTGTATATTCTGTATAAACCAATATGCTTTTCAGTATCGCGTTTTAAGAAACGTGTACTGATATTTTCTTCTTCCACCCCCGCGACCATTTGATCACTTAAAGGATCGCTTCCTACGGCACTAATATAAAACGTTTCATGTTGGTTAAACGTGCGCTTTAAATACACTGCAGAATTATACGTATCGCCTGCAAACCCTTCTGATAGCTGGCCATCAAGCTCTTTTAGCTCGGCCATGCATTCACCAATAAATCCCACTCTCATGTATGCGGACTCCGAAATGTCTTCACCTATGCCCATTTACTGGCCTAGGGATGTTAATACCTATTAATACGTTTACTTTTGAGCCAGAAAATCGACGATACGGGGCTCGGCTGTGTTATCGAATTTGTTACCACTTAAATGGTTTTGAGGCTCACCCACGGTCAATTCAATGGAAATAGGTGCCGAGTCCTCAAACAGGTTATTTGTAACGTTGGCAATTTGAACACCATGGAAAAATAGGCTGGCGTGACGTGAATTACGTTTACCTTTGCCTACATTATTGATGACGTTGTCGGTCACTGTCACTTGTGGGCCGAAGGTACTCTCATCTCTGCCACCGCGATAAACCAATGCCAAAGCGCCTTCTATATTAGTGAAGCTGTTGTCACTCACGTGTAACATTTCCACGTTGTATATCCCTAAATCATCTTTCTCTTTATTAAACTTTAATACGTGGCCAGAAATATTGGAAAATTGGCTATGGGTAATGGAGAACGATTTTGCAAAGCTTCGTGCCCCTGCAGCAAAAAAGTGGTAACTATGGTTAACGGTTAAATCCACAACCTTAGTGTTGTCCATTTCAAAACGGTAGTTAGTTCTAAGGCCCCACTTTTGCGTGCGAATAAGGGTATTCCCTGTAGCGTCGGGGGCGTCTTCACCTGACAGTACTAACCCTGAAAGAGAAAGCGCGCCATTATCCTTAATTTCAAACAATGCTGAACGTTGGGGAAGCAGTTTGGCTTTATGAGGATGTTTTGCCTTAATCACTAACGCTTTATCAATATAAACAATTTTTTGCTCATTATAGACGCCATCATTGAGGAGTAGCACGTCACCGTCAGAGGCATTGGCAACTGCATCAAATAACGCGTTAGTGCCAGCGGACACTTCATGAACCTTGCCAGAACCAAAAGCGGTATCGTACGCTTTTTTGGTGTACCAGCTTGGGCCAACGTCATCTTTTGTTAGCGCTTTAACCGAATTAGATGCGCCGACGGTAACGCCATCAACAGTTACGTTATAACCCGTGTCAGCCGTTATGCTGTCGTCTACATTAAACCCTTCACTAATTTTCTTATCTACCGGGTAATTAGCTATATTATCGTTAAACGTGATACCGCTTATATCATCGAAAAAGCTAAAGGTAGTGTCTGCCTTATCGCTGATGACAAGGTTTTGTTCAAAGCGACTATCTATAGGCGCAGCGGAGCGCTCTTCATCAGCCCCTGCAGCCAGTTGAATGTGACTAACATCAATGAAGGTATTGTGATGAACATACGCATTTTTAACTTGGTGATAGCGGTTTATGGGCGAATTAGGAACACCATTCATAATGGTAAACCCGCTGCCAAAACGATAACCCGTTAGCGACTTAAATACATTGTTAGCCACTTCTTGGTCTTGGTTGATGATGCGCACACCGCCGGTATTCGCCACCCCGTTTCCTAGAAAAACATTTTCAAGAATCTTATTCCCATTGCCGTGGCGCAACGTTAACGTCCCTCTAGATTCAATAAAGGTATTGCCCTTGAGTGTATTGCTTCCTGACTTAACACTGATAATTTCAACTTCGCCATTACACTTATCAAACACGTTGTTTTCGACAAGGGTAAATGAATCTTCTAGTGAATAGTGGCTAGTACCAATCCGTAGCGTTTCCCCTCCATTAGAACCTAGCTCAGGGCGAAACCCAAAGTAGTTATTGTCAATGCGGTGGTGATTTTCAATACTCTCTTCGCTATTGAGGCGCACAGCGACGGTAACGCCTCGGTTTCGCTTACCAGCAAGATAGCTGTGGTCTAGGCGATTATGCTTGCCGTAAAGCGCTACCCAGTAGTCATTCTCAAAGCGGTCGGGCTTAGAGTAGTCTTCTATAACTAACTCTGTCACTCGAACATGATTAGCTAAACGGTTCTTATTAACTTGGTAATTGACCACGGCGCCGGAAGGAGAATAACCGTCTTTAAATACAAGACCAGAAACCACAAGGTGCTTTCCGCCTATAGCTAGGCTTGATTGACCCGATAAGATAACCTTGCCTTTTTCCTCAACAGTCAATTCGATAGGCTCGTCGGCTGTGCCTTCTGCATCGAATACCATTTCGAAGTCTTCATAGACACCGTTTTTTAAGATAACGCGATCGCCTGGGGCTAAATCACTCACGGCTTTTTGATAAGCGCTTAAAGAATCAACCAAGAAATCCTCTGCAAGTGCCGGCTGCGCACTTAATACAACGGTTGAGCCAATCAAAAGCGTGAATCGTTTAAATACTGACATTCGTTCTACTCCCTGACAAAAAGCAAAAACATATGCAAAGCGCAGAACAAACTCGTCCGTATGCTGCGTACTTCACCCCGTACAGGATGATTGAAAAACAAATATGTTTTATTGCCGTTATCAAATTGTTACTAACTCTAAAGGTTAAATCTAACCAATAAAGCCGCTAAAAACAACCAATTTATTTTACCAAATCAAATTAACCTATATTACCAATTGATAAATGTTAAAAAATTGCTACTATTGTGAATGGTTGTATCTACCTGCTTTTGCGCTTAGCGCTGTTTTCAGGATACAATCGTCATCTTAACAGTGTGTTTGGCATATGTAGAAAAAGGTAGAATTAATGAAAACCCGTCGGCTTTTTTGGAGTATTGTCGAGAAGCTTGAATCGCTTATCGATCAGGGTATATACCCCGTTGGCAGTCGATTGCCTGCGGAAAGAGAACTTGCGGAAACGTATCAAGTAAGCAGGCCTACCATCCGAGAAGCGATAATTGCGTTGGAAGTACGCGAGCGCGTGGAAGTAAAGACCGGCTCCGGCGTTTATGTGCTGCAACAGAAAAACAGCCAGAACAATTCTAAACCTATTAGTGCGTTTGAACTCACACAAGCAAGAGCATTAGTGGAAGGCGAGGCTGCTGCGCTTGCTGCCTCAACAATCTCTCAGGAAGAACTGGCTGAACTGCATCAAACGTTGGTAGAAATGAAGACGCCCGAGAAAGCAGATGCTGCCGATCAACGTTTCCACCAAGTTATCTCTCAAGCTACCCGTAACAATGCCATTCTTATTTCAGTAGAAAATTTGTGGCAATTACGACGCACTGTTCCGCAAGTTGTTAGTGCCTACAGTGAAGTGTGCTCGCAAGGGAATGAGCAGCGCTTGAAAGAACACACCGCGATATATGATGCCATTGCGAATAAAGACCCAGCAGGTGCCCGGCGCGCTATGCATTATCATTTCAATCGCCTGATTAATGCGCTCTTTGATGCAAGCGAAGCAAAAGCACTTGAAGAAATTAAACGCAAAACCGATGAAACCCGCGATCTTTACTCAATCTCTCATTTAAGTCAGTAAATCTAAGCGACAACATCATCGTTGATGATTTTATGGCGCACAAAATAAAACAGGCTTCTTACGAAGCCTGTTACTTACTAGGGTACTCAGTGAGTTATGTTGTTTTTATTGACTTGAGTTCGTACTGCTTTGCCCGACCGAAGATAAAAAGTAACCTTGAAGGCTCTACTCTATACTTGCCACAAAGTCTTCAATCGGCTTGACCAATAAAGGCCCCACGACGGCCCGCACACACCTACGCCGCCGCAGGATAAACTTAAGCTAGACCTGACTTCCTCTGAAGGTTACACCTTAATGCTTGTGTGCCAGAGACCGTCTATTCTTTCCGTCTGCGTAAAATAAATGTAACCAAAATCCTGCCACCGGTCAACCATTTATTTTACCAATGATGATAATAATACATTACCAATACAAAAACTGGTCATTCCAATTTTGAGGTATGTACGTTTTTTCCTATGGGTCCCCCCCTCACCTCTTACAGATAAAATGTGAATATTTCTTTACCTTGTATAATTTAAAGGTTAAAAAGCGGCCTAGTATTAATTATCCAACGTTGAGTGCCAAACACCGGTATCTCTGGAGCTGACTGCTAATATGAATGTAGATAACCTTGTGATACATCTTGATGAAGCACTAGCCAACATTAAAGCTGCGATCTACACGGAAAGTTTTGCTATACAATTACTTGTTTTAGCCGCTATCTACTTGGTGTCTTTCCTTGCCTCACGTCAGCTTAAGTACGCACTTAAGATTGAACGCCGGCCGCAGCTTAAAGGAACACATACGCTTTACGGATTAGCCCATAAAGCCAGTGACACCCTATTTCCAATCATCACTATTAGCGCTTTAAAGCTTACCTCAGTGCTTTCTGAGCAATATCAGTTTGACGCATGGTTACTTAACGTGGCCATTGTTGTAGCCGTTATGCTTTTTGTTAATTCATTGATTAGGATCTTTGTAGAAAACGCACTTTTTGCTGGCTTCATGCGTTACGTTGCCATGCCTGTCTTGTTTCTACATCTTGTGGGTGTGTTACCTGTCATTACCGATGCGCTACAAAGTATCTCTATTTCTATCGGTAACGTGAATATTTCAGCCTACGGCGTTACCAGAGTGTTCATTTTTGGCGGGTTGCTATTTTGGCTAGGCAGAGCGTCCAACACTGTGGGTCAAAACATCATCCGTAATCACAATACGTTAGACGGCTCAACTAAAGAGGTTTTTGCGAAGCTTTTTGAGGTGGCGCTTTTTTGCATTGTGTTTCTTCTACTACTAAACGTAATGGGGATAAACCTTACCGCCCTAGCGGTATTTGGTGGTGCATTAGGTGTAGGACTCGGGTTGGGGTTGCAGTCTATCGCGTCAAATTTTATCTCCGGTATTATCATTTTATTAGATAGATCTCTTACTGTAGGCGATTATGTGGAACTCGAAGATGGCCAAAAGGGTATCGTGCGTGAATTCAAAATGCGTTACGCCGTACTTGAAACCTTCGATGGCAAAGATATTCTCGTACCCAACGAAAAATTTATTAGTTCACTCCTCATAAACTGGACGCATAAAGACCCAAAGCAACGTTATCGTATCGATTTTTCTGTGGCCTATAAAACCGATATTCGTGCCATGGTCGACATCATAAAAGACGCGGTGTCTCAACACCCGCAGGTGATCAGCGGTGATGCTGTGCCTTTTGAAGAACGCCCAGACTGTGAAATAGACAGTTTCGGCGACTCAGGCGTGAATATGTTCGTCGAGTTTTGGATTGAAGGGGTAGACGATGGGAAAAATCGCGTCGGGGGCGATTTGCTACTGACTGTGTTTGAAACACTAAAAGAACATGGTATTGAGATTCCCTTTCCGCAGCGAGAAGTACGTGTACTCAACGAAGGTCCTAGTATTAAAGAAACCACGCCGTAAGGGAAAGGTTTTGCTTGCGGCCTTTATCTTGGCGTCTCCCCGTGCTGAATGCGCCTTATAAATCTTGCCATACGCAATCAAAAACACCTAAATAGAGTTAAATAAGCCAAATTTTTCGCTTATTATATGCCTATTCGTATCAGCAAGAGATTTTAGGCATGACAAAGCAGCGTATTAAGCAATTAGTAGAAAGCCTTGCTTACCAAGAGGGTGTTTCGGAAACAGGCATTAAAGGGGTGCGTACTTTCAAGGTAACGTCCTCTATCCCTTGTTCTCCAGCAGTTTATGAGCCCACTATCATCGCCATTGTGAGTGGTCAAAAAGAAGCCATACTGGAAGGCAATAAATTGACTTACGACAGTCGCCAATACCTGTGCTGTTCCGTGTCGATGCCCGTTGAAGCAGGCACACCAAATGCATCAGTAGAAAACCCGCTATTAGGTGTTTCAATTTCTCTAGATACTAAAGTCATGACCGAGTTGGCGCTAGAAATTGAAACCGCTTCCGGCCTAATTAAGTCCCCAAAACCTAGTGAACAACTCAGCAGTTTATCGTTAGCTGATTGGGACGATAATTTTTCCGAGGCACTTTTTCGGCTGTTACAGTTAGGGGGCAACAAATTAGATACCGCCATATTAGGCGAGGCTAGGCTGCGAGAACTTTACTATGCGGTATTAAAAGGTAAAAGCGGATTAGCCGTTAAACGTGCCTTCGGCATAGGCAACGAAATTGCGCGGTCTATCGATTATTTGGCTACTCATTTGAACGACAATGTCACCATTGATGAACTTGCTTCGCAGGTAGGTATGAGTCGTGCGGTTTTCCATCGTAAATTCAAACAAGCAACCTTGATGTCTCCCATTCAATTTATGAAGTCTATGCGATTGAATAACGCAGCAATGCAGATAGCATCAGGTAAGAATGTAAGTGAAGCAGCAATGTCTGTAGGCTACGTTAGTTCATCTCAGTTTAGCCGTGAATTCAAGCGGTTATATGGCCTTTCGCCAAAACAATGGACTCAGTCTAGGCCACTCCCCGAGACGTTTCAGCCCGACACTTATAAAGAGGCCAGTAAGCCAGCCTTTAATTAAGTGCAGGCCTAATTAGGGAAAGCATCAAAGCACGAGATGCTTCACGTTAATAGCGGGCGCGGATGACATCCCATTGCCACTCGACGTCAGACAGGTTGATAAGGGCAAGAAATCGCGAGTAATTGTCTTGTCCCATGGCACTGGCCACTGTTTTTAGTTGTGACTTTGCTTTAACGGCTTTGACATGCAGTAAATCTAGCCGTTTATCCGCATTGCTTTCAAAGTTTGTATCACGTATGTCATTCACTTTCTGCATCGTCTGCCAGTAGGTTAATACGTAATCCACTAGGCGCAAATGGATGCTCACCATTCGCTTATTTTCAAATACCTGAGCAAATAAGGTAGGGGTTAGCCACTTTTTAAAACTAGATTCCGTTTCTTGCTGAACACTTTCTAACAGCAAGGCTAACACCTGCCGATATTCCCGTATCAGCTTTAAATGCACGTTGGTACTGCATTCGTTGGAAGAAAGCAAAGTTAAATCATCAACCAGCATTTCAAGGCTAACGAGGTGTCGCTGAATTTGGGCCATGGCTAAAACTAGTGTTCGCTATTTGGTGCAGAAAATTGCCGTAAACATAGCCACTTAGTGTACCCAAATTTTGAACTGCTTTCAGAATGGAATCCACGTTTTTTGAAAAAATAAAAAAGGGCGATTGATTATCGCCCTTTGAATTTATCAGTAGATTTCAACGCGTGCGTATCATTACCTACATATTTAATGGCTTGCCAAGATCATGACGCAAATCGAAACGATCGAGAGTCATCACCTTTGTCCACGCTTTTACGAAATCGTTGACAAACTTCTCTTTCGCGTTGCTGTAAGCATATACTTCGGCCACGGCTCTTAGTTCGCTGTTTGAGCCAAAGATAAGATCAACAGGTGTACCTGTGTATAGTACTCTACCTGTATTACGATCCATGGCTTGGTAAACGCCTGCATCATCGGTTTTCTGCCATTTCACACCCATATCTAGCAAGGTCACGAAAAAGTCATTCGATAAGGTACCTGGGTTTTCAGTGAACACCCCATGTGACGCACCGTCTGCATTCACATCGAGTACCCGTAGGCCACCAAGAAGTACCGTCATCTCAGGCACGGTAAGATAAAGTTGATCAGCTTTATCTATCAACATTTCCGTCGGTGTGCGATAGCTCTTTTCTGCATTGTAGTAATTTCTAAACGCATCAGCACTAGGCTCAAGCAATGAGAACGAGTTCACGTCAGTTTGTGCTTGTGTTGCATCGCCGCGACCCGGAACAACCGGAACCGTCACTTCAACGCCTGCATCTGCTGCCGCCTTTTCGATAGCCGCTGCGCCACCAAGAACAATGAGATCGGCCAACGATACCTGCTTTTTATTAAACATGCCTTCGTTGAAGTCGCTCTGAACTTCTTTCAGTTTAGCCACCACCATTTTAATGGTATCAGGCTCATTTGCATCCCAACTAATCTGAGGCTCAAGGGCGATACGTGCACCGTTTGCGCCGCCTCTAAGATCTGACGCTCTAAAGCTAGACGCAGAAGCCCATGCGGTTTTCACCAATTGTTGTACCGTTAAACCAGTGTCCAGAATGGCCGCTTTCAATGCCTTGGCATCGTCTTTGTCAATCAGTGGGTAATCCACTTCAGGAACAGGATCTTGCCAAATAAAGTTTTCTTCTGGGATATCTGTGCCTAAGTATCTCTCTTTTGGCCCCATGTCTCTATGAGTAAGCTTGAACCAGGCCTTCGCAAAGGCAGTAGAGTACTCTTTGGGATCAGCAAGGAATCGTTCAGCGATAGCACGGTATTTAGGATCGTACTTTAAGGCAAGATCTGCTGTGGTCATCACAGGTGGATTGCGTTTACCTTCCACGTGCGCATCTGGAACTGACTTATGCAAAGATTCGTCGGTGGGTACCCATTGAATTGCGCCTGCTGGACTGCGCGTTTGTTTCCACTCAAAGCCAAGCAGGTTTTGTAAATACAAACTCGTCCACTTTGTGGGAAGTTGCGTCCAAGCGCCTTCTAGTCCACTAGTGACCGTGTCTTCTGAATGCCCTTTCCCGCATTTGTTTTTCCAACCTAAACCTTGCTCTTCAAGACCTGCACCACCAGGCTCTGCACCCAAACAATCTGAAGGTTTATGTGCGCCGTGCATTTTACCGAAGGTGTGACCACCAGCAATAAGCGCTACAGTTTCTTCATCGTTCATCGCCATGCGTGAAAAGGCAATGCGGATGTTCTTAGCTGACCCCATAGGATCAGGCACCCCTTTTGGACCTTCAGGGTTAACGTAGATTAAGCCCATGTGGGTTGCGCCTAGCGGACGTTGCAATTTGCCATCACGCTCTTCACGATCACTGGCTAACATCTCTACTTCTGGGCCCCAATACACCATATCAGGTTCCCAATCATCAGTTCTACCACCTGCGTAGCCGTAGGTGTCAAAGCCCATGTTTTCCATGCCCACTGTACCGGCAAGGATCATTAAGTCGCCCCATGAAATAGACTCACCATACTTTTGCTTTATTGGCCAAAGTAAGCGGCGGGCTTTATCTAAGCTTGCATTGTCAGGCCAGCTATTTAGTGGGTCGAATCGCATTTGACCACCATCACCGCCACCACGACCATCTAACGTTCGGTAGGTACCAGCACTATGCCAAGCAAGACGAATGAAAAAAGGACCGTAGTTTCCAAAATCTGCCGGCCACCAATCTTGCGATGTAGTAAGGAGTTCATTTACATCAGCTTTAACCGCGGCTAAATCTAACTTCGAGAATGCTTCTGCATAATCAAAGTCTTCACCTAGTGGGTTTGAACGTGTGTCATGGTCTCGAAGTTGCGATAAATCCAACTGCTCAGGCCACCAAAATTTATTATTTTTAGGCTGAAATGGCACGCTAGTACCGCTACCTTTTGCGCCAGCAGGCTTACTGATTTGATCGTTGGCAATTGCCCCAGTCGCTGCAAGCGACAAGGCGATTAGGCCTGACAGCGTGGTTTTCTTAAACCTTTTTATCGTCATGGTCTTGTTCCCGTTTTTTCTCGTGTGTTAGCCCTCGTCAATGACGTAGGGAGCTTCTTTGTCGTGTCCACATTCTTTACGCCGACAACGCGTTAACAATTTGTTTACACCAAGCTCTTAAAAGATAGATAGCAAGACGAGAAATTTACAGTTGATAAAACAAATGGGCTTAATAGGAAATTTGAATTAGCCTTTAAAAATCGTTAAACATCAATAATTAAAGCTATTTTATGAGACCCTTAATGACACTGCAGGGTTAACTATAAAACACGTGTGTGAGCGTGAAGTCTTTACACTTGGTGAGTAAAGTTGTGTTGCTCAAAATACCGGCAACTTTACAAAACTGTTTATATACTCATCAAATCCCTTCTCGCTTTGAAAATATTACCCAATTTCTCCCCCGGTTTTGGTCATATTTACGCTGGCACACCTCTTGAACACCTCCCTATGAAAACTCAACAGCGAAAGCGGGGGAAATTCTTCTCTCATCATATCGTGAAACTTGAGTCGCCAAATTGCCGGTTAATCGGCACTTGGTGAAGGACAACGTTAAAGACAAGAGGAATCATTATGAAAAACACACTTACAGCTATTGCAAGTATTGCCGCATTAACTTCATTTGGCACATACGCCCAGTCTAGCGACTACCCTATGGATGACAGTGGGTTTTACGTCGGTGGTAACTATGGTTACCTAAAAGCCGAAGGTGAAGATGACTTCGACGACGATAAGGACGTATGGCAAGGACTACTTGGTTATAAGTTTAACGAATGGGTAGCACTTGAAGGTAGTTACATAGATTTCGGTGATTATGGCAGTGACCTTGCTGGCGCTGAAACCGACGGCTACACTGCTGCGGTAAAAGGGATCCTTCCTATTTCAGACCGTTTTTCTCTCTACGCAAAAGTGGGGCAACTTTGGTCTGAAACAGAGTACAACTTCGGTACTGCTACTGGCGACTACGACGACGAGAGCTTGTTTGTTGGGGCTGGTATCAGTTATGAAATCACGCGTAATTTCCTCGTTAATGCAGAGTACACGGTGTACGACACGACGCTAGATGCAGATGAAGCTGTTGACGACATTGACGATACTGACTTTGAAACAGATTTAAAACAAGCCAGTTTAGGGATTGAATACCGTTTCTAATCATTATTCGCAGAAATAAACGTTATTTCTTTGAAGGCGGCACCTCTCACGGTGCCGTTTTTAACGTTGAATGTAAATTCGCCTATTGATAGTCATTTTATACGCTTTCACTTGTTACCCCGCTAAACGAATTAAGCTAGCATACCAATCATTACACCTTCGGCGACAACACTATGCTTTTACTTGCTTTAATATATCTCACGGCGGCGCTCGTGGCTGTGCCTCTGGCCAAAAGGTTAGGATTAGGTTCTGTTCTAGGTTATTTAATAGCAGGTATCCTGATTGGGCCCTATGCCCTCTCATTAGTGGGTGACCAAACTGAAATTATGCATTTTGCTGAGTTTGGTGTCGTCATGATGCTGTTTTTGATAGGCCTTGAGCTGCAGCCATCACGATTATGGACACTTCGCCACTCCATCGTTGGGTTGGGAGGGCTTCAAGTTCTGCTCTCAACCGCCGCTATTTTCAGTGTAGCTTACTTCGCGCTGCAATTGGCTTGGCAAACCTCTCTCACCGTGGGGCTTATGCTCGCTCTTTCTTCCACGGCAATTGTGGTTCAGTCGCTAGAAGAAAAAGGCTGGCTTAGATTGGACGCTGGGCAAAACAGCTTCTCCGTGCTTTTATTCCAAGATATTCCTGTCATCCCTATTCTTGCTTTATTACCGTTACTTTCTTTTATGCCTGAAAGTGCCATAGAAAGTGAGCACTCACTTATTTCGAGCTGGTCTGCGTGGGAGAAAGTTGCCGTATCCGTTGCGGCCATTGCGGGAATTATCGTGGCGGGAAAATATGTATCTGCACCGATATTTCGATATATTGCACAAACTCATATGCGTGAAATTTTCACCGCGTTTGCATTGTTTCTTGTAATAGCCATTGCTTTACTGATGCAATCTATCGGTTTGTCGCCTGCACTAGGCACTTTCCTCGCCGGTGTCGTATTAGCTGAAAGCGAGTTTCGCCACGAGTTAGAAGCAGATATTGAGCCTTTTAAAGGATTGTTGCTCGGCTTGTTCTTTGTCACGGTGGGTGCGTCTATTAATTTTACGTTGTTGCTAGATAACAGCTTACTCATTGTCATGTTAGTGGTGGCGTTAATTGCCATTAAAGCATTAATTCTCTTCGCGCTAGGCACCTTATTTTCAATCAACAAACGACAACGTCTATTGTTTGCCATTGCCTTAGCCCAAGGTGGAGAGTTTGCCTTTGTTCTTTTATCCCTTTCTCGCCAATTGAGTATAGTCAGTGACAACGAAGCTAACCTAGTCACCTTGGTGGTAGCGCTATCTATGGTCATCACGCCGTTGCTACTCATGCTCTATGATTATGCGCAAAAGTACCGTAAAACAGACACTCCTGCTTTTGATGCGCCGAGTGAAATTGGGGAGTCGAAACATGTCATTATTGCTGGATATGGGCGCTTTGGACAGATTATTGGCCGCTTACTCAAGGCACAAGGGTATGAAGTGAGTGTGTTAGATCATAGTCCCACGCAAATCGACCTGCTCCGTAAGTTTGGTAATAAAGTGTATTACGGGGACGCCGCAAGAAAAGAGTTATTGGATGCAGCAGGCGCTCAACATGCACAGCTTCTTGTTATTGCCATCGATGATGTAGACAAGTCTATGGCAATTGTGGATTTAGCGAGAAAGCACTATCCCAATCTCAAGTTAGCGGTAAGAGCACGAGATCGACGCCACGCCTATCAACTCATAAGATTGAACGTCACTACATTCAACCGTGAATTGTTTGACTCTGCTATTGTACTTGCCGTTGAATCTCTCAAATTGCTCGGCAATGAAGATACGGATGCCGAAAGAGCGGGCAGGATGTTTAGGGAGCACGACATTGAATCAATGAAAATGCTTGCCGATGTATGGGGCGATGATAAGTCTTACGGAGTGGCAATTAAACAAAGAATGCAGGACCTCACGCAAGTGTTGGCGCAAGACTCTCAAGCGGGAGATAGATTTAATACCTGTAACAATAACGAGAAGATCGAGAAAGCTGAGGTAAAAAATAACAGTAAAAGCGAATAAGCGGCCTGATAAAGGGCATTTTATTTCTGCAGATTTTAAGCATGAAAAGCCATACCTAAATATTGCATCGCATACGTCACCGTAAAGGAGTTAACTTTTTGCTGATTCATACTTAGGTATAATAATGGGGACTTAACTATTCGAGTAGGCAAAGTGCAAAGTCTCGTTTCCCTTTCATTTTTCATTGCTATCGCTGCGTGTACTGCCACTGGCAGCGCTTTAGCGACGAAGGCGAAACGTGGTAAATCGAAAGCTGATACACATGCATCTTTGGCTTGTGCACTGATTGCGATAACGTTAATCCTACGTTGGACTACCACCGAGTTAGCATTGCCCACGGTGCTCATTCTCACTGGCTTTGTTTTTGGGCTATTAGGTTGCTACCAACTCTTCTTGAGTTTATCTGCGCTTCGACAAAAGAAGGATTCATTGAATACCTATGCGTGGTGGACGTTTGTAGGTGGCAGCATCGCAACCTGCCTCTGCTTCTATATTTCACCCAGTCTTACCGAAGCGCTTAATATGAGTATCGCTGCATGCATATTACTTCTTTGTGAAGGCACCCTTTACAATGAAAGGCTGGTCATTCGATCGCATGGATACGCTATGAAGAAGTTGTTATTCGCAAGCGCGTTTTTGCTATTTTTCCATGGGGTAGTGTCCGCTGCATTAACGCTAGCAGGAGAGTTCAGCGACATCCATCTTCTCCATCAAGTGAGTTTAATATTAATCGATGTCGCCACAATTGTATTGGCGTTTACCCTTTTCAATAACCCACTCGCCAGTGAAATTAGCGTGCCTTTAAACACACTGACACCTAGCTGTGATGGTTACTACTCTCGAGAGCAAATGATACAACTTTTTGAATCTTATCCTGCCTATTCTACTCATTCTGTTATTCTTGTAAGAATCAATGCTCTCGCTGATATTAAACAGGATCTGGGCGAAAGCTTTTACAAAAACAGTATTAAAAAGGTGGTTTCCAGCCTTAAGCAATACACCCGTGAGCAAGATACGATAGCGCGATTGTCAGACGATACTTTTGCCGCTGTGCTAAAGGGTGTGCCGGAAGAGGCCTCTTTAGCGATTGCTGACCGGTTCGCTAACGACCTCACTGCACACAACCTACAAACACATTCGAACACGCCGGTTTTTACCACTCACATTTGTGTGTTTGACTCTATTTCGGCTGCGCTAACTGCCACATCAGAATCCTCCACTGATAGGCCAGAAGGGAAAGGTAATTGCGCCCTGCAGCTGGCATATTAACCCCTTGCCTATATGGCGTTAACTTCCGAACTCCGTGAAAAAGTTACACAGACGGGCTAACTACATATCAAAGCCCATTCATCTATTCAGATATATATCAATAAGATAGAGCAGTTTAAAGCGTCACTCTAGTAGGAATGATTCCTGCACTTCTCCCTGTTATACAAAATGACATGGATTCGATGTCGGGAGAAAGATTGTGACTAAAAATAATATATTCACCCCTGGTGAAAACTGTTGGGTCAGTAGCGAAGCACGCTATGTGACGCCGCTTATTGATTGCGCGAATTATTACAAGGCGCTTCATAATGCGATTTCCAAAGCCCAACACAGCATTTTTATTGTCGGCTGGGATATTGATAGCCGCATAAGGTTGCTAAGAGGTAAAGATGAAGAAAACGCAGAAGCACCAAGCGTAGTCAGTGATTTACTGGCCTGGAAAGCAGAACAAAATCCCGATATTAAAATATATCTATTGCGCTGGGATTCTTCCTTAGCATTTTTTGCGCAACGTGAAATGTGGGCCAAAGAAGTATGGGAAGAAAAGACACCCGATAATGTAGAAACCCAACTGGATGACACCATTCCTATGGGCGGTAGTCAGCACCAAAAAATAATTGTGGTGGATGACGAACTTGTATTCTCTGGCGGTATGGACATTTCAACCAATCGTTGGGATACCCGAGACCACCCCGTGCAGTCGGAAGAGCGTCAAGGCCCTGATGGCGAATATCCACCACTGCATGATGTACAAATGGTATCCAGTGGCCCTGTGGTAAAAGATTTCGCAACATTGGTGAGATGGCGCTGGGAGCGTGTTGCTGACAGCGAGCCTATCGCATTAAGAGAGGAAGCTGACACAGGTTTAACCGCGGCTAAACCTCGCACTTGGCCGGATGATTTTCCACCAGAATTCGAAAATGTAAGCTGTGCATTGGCGCGTACTATCCCGTTTATGGATGAAGTTGAGCCCGCACAAGAAGTTCGCACGATGCTGCTTGATTTAATTAATCAGGCGGAGTCGTTTATATACATAGAAAACCAATTTACTACACGTCAGGAAATCGCTGAAGCGCTTAACAAACGGCTCAAGGCGTGCCCTAATTTGCATGTCATACTTGTAAGCTCCTATGAACCCAAAGGTAAGTTTGAATGTGAGGCTTTTTGGGCCAGTCGAATCGAGTTTAAGGCTATTCTAGAAAAGGGTATTGACCCCAAACGTATTCGCCTCACCTACTCTTCTATTGAAGACATGCAGGGCCGAAAAGCCTACAAACGAATACATTCGAAAGTCATGACGGTTGATGATAAATATCTTGTTATAGGCTCGAGTAATCTAAGTAATCGCTCTATGACGTTAGATACGGAAATTGACGTTGTTTTGCATGGCAATAGTGAGCATAACCGACAGCAAATTTTACACGTACGAAACGATTTACTTGCAGAACATACCGGGCGAAAGCTGGAAGATATGCCAGCATTATTTGACACTGACTATCCAGTAGACGCGTTAATGCAAGGTCAGATTGCCCACGGTTATGTGCTTACTGAAGTGCGTGACGAAGTGTTTACCAATCATTCAGTGAAGAACGTATTCCGTTCACTGTCTGACCCGGAAGAACCGCTTATTTCCTTGCCTACTCTAGATGGGGCGGCGTTGCCGGCTCGTAACCCTCGCCGTCGCAGTATTATGATCATGTTGGGTATCGCCGTTATTGCCATTTTAGGCGGCCTAATGTTTTGGGCTAGTCAGTCTATTTCGTGGTTAAGTTCAGAGAGCATTAATGACTTTTTAGAAAAAAGTAGAGGCACCTATTTTGCTCTACCGACGGTACTGTTGGTGTACGTTGTGGGCGGCATTTTGTTTTTCCCTGTGACGGTGTTATCTCTTGCAGTGGCGGCCATCTTCGGGCCTATATGGGGCCCTATCTACGGTATTATGGGCGCGCTATTGAGTTCGGCCATATTGTTCGGTATTGGCAAACTTTCAGGAAACGCTGGCCTACGAAAAATAGGCGGCCCAAAAGTGGAAGCAGTCGACGAGAAATTGAAAAAGAGCGGTATCGTGGGTGTTGCAGCCATTCGAATGCTACCTATTGCGCCATTTAGCTTAGTGAACTTAGTGGCGGGCATTTCTTCTATCGGTATTGTTCAATTTCTTATTGGAACCTTCTTAGGTATGTTCCCCCCCATGATAGCCAAAGGCTTAGTGGGCGACTCTATTACTCAAATTTTTAGAAACCCGTCTGCGACCTCTATCGGCTATCTTGTCGCGGGTATCGTTTTATGGGGGTTAATGATCTGGGGCTCGCAGAAATTTGCTCGCTATTACCAAGAGCGAAAACAGAAAACCGCCACGGATGAGAAAGAATGTGCCGCATAATTAGTTATAATATTCATAGCGGAATTGGGCGAGACAAGGTGCAAGACTACCGTCGAATTGGTCAATTCCTCGCGGAGTCAGGCGCTGACGTAGTGCTACTTCAAGAGATGGACACACGCCCTTCGGAACGGGCCATAGAGCGCGACATTCACGACATATGCGCTGGCAATGCTTATAAACTGGTGCCGTCACCTGCGATTCAAGAAGCCAGCGGGTGGTATGGTAACGCCATACTCACTCGCTTCAATGTGCGTAAACAAGAGACCTTCGATGTCAGTCAGGAAGGGCGGCAACCTAGAAACGTGCAAATAGTAGAACTGCAAACAGAAAAAGGGCCTATCAGGGTAGTGAACACCCACAAAGGGTTAAAAAAACTAGAGCGCCGCTCTCAATTTGCCATGCTTCATGAGCACTTGGCCAATCGCTTAAAATCCGACCCTGTGCCCCTTGTGCTGGCGGGCGACTTTAACGAATGGCAATTCTTCACCCGCGCCTTTAGAGGCTTAGATAACTTACTAAACCAGCAAAAAGTAGGCGCAACCTTCCCTAGCCAGTTCCCTTTATTTTCTCTTGATAGGGTATGGACCAGCGACGATATTACGGTGATTAACTGTCGCAAGTTAAGGAGCAAAAGAACCCGCGTATTCTCCGACCACCTGCCCGTTCAGTTGGATATAAGGCTGCCCGATAAACTGGCACCCCGAGATTGAGCCTGCTGAGCGAAAGCAAGCAGACCACACCAGTGATGTTGCTTTTGCTCACTCGCCACCACCTGCTTAATGATAGACAGCATTCTTGCGGTAGCATCGTTAAGTGGCGCGGTTTTATTGGTAGCAGCGAGCACCAACCTTGGCATTTCCGGATCCACAATTTTTAATAACTTAACTAACCCTGATTCCTGCAAATGAAACACCGCCGACGTAGGCAAGATCATCACCCCCTCACCTTGCATAACTTGTCGCAATCCCGTCATCAACTGGCCTGAATAGGCGCGATCGTGCTGTAAACTGACTCCAGTGAGGCGCTCATAGTGCGCAATGAGCCTACCTAAGGCATCTTTTGTACTGGGTGATAAAAGCGGGAACTGACTAATTTCCCAAAACGAGATAGTGTCTCTTGAAAGCAAATGCTGATATTCATTGTTGGTGGCCGCGTTCGAAACAACGAGATGAAGTTCTTCGCGAATGAGAGGCTCTACCGTCATAAATTGCGGGTTAACTTCCTGCTCGTAAGTAAGCGCAATATCTACATTGCCTTCCTCCAGCCAACTCTTGACGGAATAAGAAGGGCCAGTACTAATATCCAAAGTAAGTTTGGGGTGTCGGGCTTTCACTTCTGCGATTAAAGGCATGGAAAGTACGTTCCCAATTGAAGGCAACATGGCAACTTTTACCACACAATCAATGCGATTAAAGATGCCATTGAGCTCATTTTTCGCTAGATTAAAATCATCAACCAACTTTATAGCGTGGTTCAAAAAGACTTGCCCCGCGGGGGTTAATACCACTCCTGAAAAACTGCGAGTAAGAAGTTGCCCTCCCATCTCTCGCTCTAAACTGGCGAGTTGTTGGCTAATCGCCGGTTGTGCAATGTCCAATTCCCTTGCTGCTGCAGCTATACTTCCTTTTTTTACCGTAGTGAGAAAATAGTGAAGCTGTTTAAAATTCAAAAGTGTCGCCCTATCAACAAGTTACAATAAATTAACACACAGTTCGTTTTTTAACGCTTTCGCAGCTATCAAAAATAACTACTTTGTTTCAGCAAGTTACAGCAACTTCTGTACCAGCCAACGAGGCATTTTAACTTTACACATGTTAGTTAATAATTAATTAGCTTAATTGATTTAAATTTTAACGATTAAAAATGAATATAATTTCTCTTTAAATACAAATAATTACAAACACCTTCAATATTTTCCTTATACCCCTATATATTCTTTTTTCTTCCGCCAAAGGCTAAGAGTTTTTAGCTTGTATATCGAACACAGGCGATCGCTAACAACAATAATAGTGTGCTTAATGCATCGAGGCGGTGCCTGTGCGTGCCATATGTGAGCAGAAGCAAACGTTATTTCTGCAGCAGACAACAAATTAAACACTGCATATTCTGGGAATACACATGAGAAAAACAAAAATTCAGCACGCTATTACAACTGCACTTTCCGGTATGTCGCTAGCGGCGCTAGCACTTACTGCTCCTCTCGCTCTTGCGCAAGAAGCTGAGACGGAAGCAGCGGAACCTGAAAATCTGGAAAAAATCGCGGTGGTGGGTGCACGTGGTGCTCCTCGTTCAGTCACCAGTTCACCAGTACCTGTAGATGTGCTTAGCGCGGAAGACATTGAAGCTGTAGCGTTTACAGATATGAACAACGTTTTGATGACACTCGTGCCCTCTTACGCTGTAAGTCGTCAGCCCATTTCAGACGGCGGTACGTTTATTCGTCCAGCCACACTTCGAGGCATGCCCACGGATAAAACCTTGGTGCTAGTAAACTCGAAGCGCAGACACAGAGCTGCTTTGGTTTCCATTGGTGGTTCGGGTACGCAAGGCCCTGATATTGCGACTATCCCTACAGCCGCTATTGCGAATGTTGAAGTGTTACGTGACGGCGCAGCTGCACAGTATGGTTCAGATGCCATTGCCGGTGTTATCAACTTTCAGTTAAAAGAGAACACAGAAGGCGGTTCTTTCACCGCTGATTACGGTAGCTATTTCGAAGGTGACGGCGACCAAATTACCATTACAGGTAATAAAGGTTTTGCCCTTGGCGAAGATGGTTTTTTAAGTATTTCTGCTGAATACTCAGACAGCGAAGCAACCTATCGTGGCGAGCAATACTGTGAATCTTGGTTCTGCGTTGATGAGCAATCAGATCAATACATTGCAGACGCCACTGCAATGGCCAATTCAGTGCATGGCTCAGATGTGGTTCAACCATGGGGACAACCCAATACGAGTGGTACGCGTATTTTTGTTAACGCAGGCTACGCGCTTTCAGACGATGCTGAGCTTTATGCGTTTGGTAACTACTCAGAAAGTGAAGGTGATGGTTCATTCTACTACCGTTACCCAGGCAACGGCACTATCGAAGACCTGCGTTTAGAAGACGGCTCAATTTGGAGCCCATTAGAAATATACCCAGGCGGTTTTACGCCGCGCTTCTTCGGTGATGTGACTGACTATTCCTTAGTAGGTGGTATTAAAGGCATGTCTGGCGCATTGGGTTACGACATCAGTGGCCGCTACGGTTACAACGATATTTCTTACACGCTGTCAAATACCATTAACCCGTCAATGGGTAACGAATCACCGACTTCCTTTAAGCCTGGCGACCTAACGAACGAAGAAGCCCAATTTCAAGCAGACTTTACCTATGATTTAGATGAGTATGTATTTGCGTTTGGTCTAAGTTATTTAGATGAATCTTATGAAATTTCCGAAGGTGAAGAAGCGTCATATTTCGCAGGTGATTATGCCCAAGCTGATCCTTGGGGCTTCTGTAATGACGATTATACCACCACGGAAGCGGGTGCGGCGGTCATCGCCAACGGTTCAACACTCAATTGTGCAAACTACACAAGCAACGATTCCGATGAAGATGGTATTGAAGATGACGGATTTGAGGGTGTTGATGCGGTTTACACCATTGTTGGTGTAGGATCTAACGGCTTCCCTGGTTACTCTCCTGATTACTCTGGCTCGTATGAGCGTGATTCTTACGCTGTGTATACCGACATTTCTGGTGATATTACTGATTCATTATTCGCACAGGCAGCATTGCGTTATGAAGATTACTCAGATTTTGGTTCAGAGCTGGTTTATAAAGTAGCCGCCTTCTATCAAATTAACGATGATGTAGGTATTCGTTCTTCATATGGAACTGGCTTTAGAGCTCCAACACCAGGTCAGCAAGGGACCACAAACGTGTCCACTCGTTTGCCTAATGGGCAACCTGTAGCCACGGGGCTCTTCCCAGCTGGTGGTGAAGTGGCGCAAGCGCTTGGTGCTGAAGAACTGTTACCTGAAAAATCCACCAACTTTACCCTTGGTTTAACTGCCAACTATGGCGACTTAACCTTAACGGTGGATTACTACAACATTAAGTTGGAAGATAGACTCTACTCTGTATCAACCCGTGATGTTTCCACCACTGTGGTTACTGACCCTGATGCTGATGGCTATGATGCCTATCAAAACTACCTTGCATTATCTTCAGCGGGTGTATCTGGTGCTGAATCTATTGGTGGCGTGTTCTTCTTCCAAAACGCGTTTGACACAGTTACCGAAGGTTTGGATGTAGTTGCGACTTATAAAATGGACAGCACCTATGGTACAACTATGATTACTGGGTCGGTTAACTACAATGATACCGACTTTGACTCAGATCCTAGTGAGTATTTAGATCCAGAGGACATTTTTGACTTTAAGAATGGCACACCTGAAATGCGCGGCGTTTTCTCTGTTACCCACAGCTACGATGTATGGTCTGCGGTAGCAAGGTTAAGCTACTACGGTGAATATGAAAATGTAGGTAGTGATGATGGTGACGTCATTAATGAAGACACTATTCAAACTTACGGTTCAGAATTTATGTTTGATATAGAAGGCTCTTATATGATTAATGAGAACCTCACTTTATCAGTGGGAGTGAGAAACCTGTTTGATAACTATCCAGATCCATCTTCTAATGGAGATGCATGTTGTGGACAAATCTACGACTCCGCTTCTGTTGTTGACTGGCAAGGTGGCTATTACTACACCCGTTTAGCCGCACGCTTCTAAGCGTTCAAAACAAACACCGGTGAAAGCCGGTGTTTGTTTATCAGCCCTAAAATTAGTAAAACTTAAAGGTTTATTTATGTTTTTAGCAGTATTCATTGGAGCAAACTTTTAATGGAAATAGAACTATTGTGGTTCGTGGTTACCCTTTGCTTAACAGGGGCTATTGCTGGTATCACGGCAGGTCTGTTTGGTAACGGTGGAGGGTTCGTCGTCGTTCCAGCATTGTTAGCGGTATTTCCGTTTTTCACCCCTCCTTCAGAAGAGTTAGTTAAAGTCGCTATAGGGACTTCCCTCGCTTCAATTGTAGTGTCAAGCGCACGATCTGTTATGGCACACCGCGCGAAAGGCGCAGTAGATTTTGACATTCTCCGCTCTTGGAGTGTATGGCTTGTGTTAGGTGTAATTGGCGGCGTCATTATTGCCAACAATACCAGTGCAAATGGCTTAACCGTCGTGTTTGCTGCAGGCGTACTTCTTTACTCGGTTTACTTTCTATTTCCAGAGCTTGTTGTTAGACCAGGTTTAGTGTTCTCTATGCCCAAAGGTATAGGAAAAGCAATTTTGGCATTTGTGCTCGGTGGTTTTTCTGCCCTATTGGGTATTGGTGGAGGAACACCCACTGTGATCACTATGGTGATGTGCCAGCGCACTATTCAACAGGCCGTCGCAACTGCGGCCGGCGTTGGCTTTCTAATAGGTTTACCAGGTGCGATTGGCTTTTTATTCATGAGCCACTCAGAAACAGCCACCCTACCTGTGGGCACTATTGGTTACATTAACATTCCTGCGCTTATAGCAATCAGTATCGGTTCAATTTTTACCGCCCCAATTGGTGCAAAAATGGCTCATAATTTTAGTGAAAAGAAACTAAAACGCCTGTTTGGCATTTATTTGGTCATTGTATCTAGCGCCATGTTTTATAAAGCAATGTAGTGTTTTAAACACAAACAATAAGGAAGAATCGACATGTCTTATAGTCGTTCGAGACGTTTATTTTTAGGTGGTACCGCTGCTGCTACTGCTGTAGGCGCAAGCGGTATTATTACATCCAGTGGCGTGAGTGCGGCGTCTACCATGCCAAAGGTAAACTTTGGCCCCAAAGCTGGAGTGGCAAAGCTAAATGCTAATGAAAACCCCTTTGGCCCGAGTCCTGCTGCCTTAAAGGCCATTTCAGAAGCCGCCGCACAAGGTGGAGCTTACTATGCCTACCCCGCAGCGATGACCTTGCTGGACATGATTGCCGAGCGTCATGGAATTACCCGAAAGAACATTTCCATGAGCGCAGGATCGAGTCCCATATTGTCTTACGCTGCAATAGCCGCAAGCAAAAAGGGACGAATTTTAGGGCCAGATCTGTTCTGGGATACCACATCAAAAGCGCCTGAAAAACAGGGAGCCCCAGAGATTGTTCGCATTCCCAATACAGCCGACTTGAGCATTGACCTTGATGCGATGTACGCCGCCATTGATGACTCCATATCCATGGTTCATATTTGTAACCCTAATAACCCAACAGGAAAAATTTTAGATCCTGACAAGCTTAGAGCGTTTTGTATAAAAGCCTCTAAGAAAACCCTAGTGTTAGTGGATGAAGCTTATAACGAAATTATTGACGATCCCCCTAAGCATTCTATGATCCCTCTGGTTAAGGCTGGCCACAACGTCATTGTTGCTCGTACGTTTTCTAAAATATACGGGTTAGCCGGGCTTCGTGTGGGATACTTGATTGCCTCTGAAGAGAATACGGCGTGGATCAATAACTATGGCATGGCTGGCTACACGTTAAACCAAACAGGCCTAGCGGCGGCCATCGCCAGTTACAACGACGATGCTTTTATTACCTTTTCAAAGGAAAAAATTGTTGAAGCAAAAGGCTTAGTGATGGATGCGCTTAAAGCCAATGGCCTCTCTGCACTTCCCTCAAGCACCAACTTCATTTTTGTCGATTTAGGTAAAGGCGACGCTGATCTTTTCCAAGCTGCGATGGCGGAAAAAGCGGTATTGATTCGCGGCACCTATCGCTCGTATACCAATTGGTCACGGGTAAGCATGGGTAAAATTCCAGATGTTAAGCGTTATATCGATGCCATTCCTTCTAGCTTAGAGGCTATGTACAAAAAACAAAACAGTTAACACATAGGTAGCGCCATACTTCCACTCTGGCGCTACTTCTTTTATTTCACCCTCTTTCCCAAAAAGTCTAATACGTATAAAAGTCACCTTTGTCATATACTCTAGTCATTGAAATACAATCTAACCGTAGGTGAGTCTTTTAGCGAGTTTGAAAGCACTTAGCTTGCGTGAATGGATTTATTGCACATACTCTATTAAAAGTGCTATCCGTAACGCCCATTGAGGAGGCTTTATATGGCGATACCTGTATTAGTAGCAGATGACTCAAAGTTGTCTAGGCGCAGTGTTATACGCTCGCTTCCTCCAGAATTAGAGTACGACATATCAGAAGCGACGAATGGTAAAGAGGCGATCGCGTTACTAGCGCAACAAACCTTTGACCTCATCCTGCTCGATTTGACCATGCCTGAAGTCGATGGCGTCGGCGTTTTGGAGTACCTTTCAGCGCAGGAAATTAAAACTAATGTCATTGTTATTAGTGCAGATTTTCAACCCGAAAAACAACGTATAGTTCTGTCACTCGGCGCAAAGCGTTTTATCCGCAAACCCCTCGATAAAGAAGAGCTTGCCATGACTATGTTTGAATTGGGGTACTTATGAGCATTGTATTACCACTTGACGAAGAACAGCGTGATGCCTTGCAAGAGCTACTGAATATCTCTATGGGTCAAGCGGCGAATTCACTGGCGCAATTAATTGAAACGAAAATAGACATTTCTATCCCCAAAATCACATCGGTCACGCCAACACAGCTTTACACTTTACTTTTTGAAACGCAAAATGCTTTTTACACTCGGCAATCGTTTTTAGGCGACGTTCATGGCGAAGTAATGTCAGTACTATCGCAATCGGGGTTAAATGAGGTGGCTAGTTTAATGGAGTATGATGCACCATTGAGCAAAGAGGATATCCAGGAAATTATTCTGGAGCTCTCAAATATCTTAGCCGGGGCATGTCTAGCGGGCCTTTCCGAGCAATTAGAGCTGTCCACAAACTTGAATATGCCCACCCTATTCTCGCCGCAAAAGGCAAATTTCGATGAGCTACAATGGCAGCACAGCCTTGTTATGGAGGTACAGTTCGCCATTGCCATTTCCTCTTTCTCCATGCGCGTTGTCTTTTGCTTAGACGATGAGTCACTCACTCGAATGAAAGCGACTCTCGACGAACTGCTTGCCTAATGTTTGAACAACTCGTGGGTAAATTACCTGTTGGGATCGCCGTGGTCGATGCGCAATTCCAGGTGATTTACCTTAACGATTTTTTTCTCGATAGGTTGCCCCACGAATGGCGAAACACCTATAAAAAAACGCCCGTTACCGACATTTTTACTGAACAGGGGAAGTTTTTAAAACGCCGACTCAAATCGGTATTTGTGCTGCGCCATCCTAGCTTCAGTTATTGGGAGCAGCGCCCCCATATTTTTCCTTTTAAAAGTAGCCGCCCTATAACGGGGGAAGAAACACAGATGTACCAGAATATGGAAATTCTGCCTATCAAAGACAAGGAGTCTGGCAATACCTATGCGTGTATCTTTCTACAAGACGTCACTGCACAAGCCAGTTACTTTCGAGCCCAACAAAAACTCTCTCATGCGTTAAAGCAAGAGCACGAGGCACAACGAAAATTAATTAAAAAACTCGACTCAGCACAAAGCCATCTTATCCAGGCTGAAAAAATGGCGTCTACAGGGCAACTGGCCGCAGGCATTGCCCATGAAATTAATAACCCTATTGGCTTCGTTAATGCCAATTTGGATACGCTTAGCCAATATGCGTCTCACCTTGTGGCTATATGTGACGGCGTTGCAACTCACCTTTTCGACATGGAAGGCGAACTAAAAGAGCAAATCAAAGCACTGTATGACAGTAATCGCTATGCCTTGCTTAAAGACGACATTCATGAATTACTCGTTGAATCTCAAGACGGCTTAACGCGAGTAAGAGATATTGTAGAGAACCTTAAACAATTTTCTTTAGACAACAAAGAAGGGATGCAGGTCATCGAATTAAAAGGGCTGCTAGAACAGCTCATTAAACTCATATCAACGCAATACGGTAAACCTCAATACAAATTGCAGTGTGATGCAGAACGTCTCCAGATTACTGGGGATCCCAGTATGATAAAACAGGCATTAATGAATATTGTGCTAAACGCGGCGCAAGCCATCGAAGAAAAGGGTTTCGTTAAAATAACCCTCTTAGAGCAGGAAGATACCGTAACAGTAAAAGTGCTTGATAGTGGAAAAGGCATTCCTCCCCAATTACACAAACGTATTTTTGAGCCCTTCTTTACCACTAAGCCTGAAGGCCAAGGGCAAGGGTTAGGACTGTCAGTCGCGTACACTGCCATTGAAAAACATAAAGGAAAAATCACGGTAAGCAGTAAACAAGACAAAGGGACTGTCATTGACATTTGCTTGCCTAAATCTCAGCCTGACCTTATTGATGAGACTTAGCCGTTAACATAAAACCTCTCGACGCTATTCCTTTGCTTGAAATGCAACTTTCTATAGGGATTATTCTGCCTAAGGTATAATATTGTGCTTTGCAGGAAGTTTAAGGCGCTGAGGACAGTTTTACCCTGTCGCGGGCGCTTGTGTTTCTTCAGGGGCGCTATTCTCCATCTTCAATATTAGGCATAAATGAATATAATTCACGCCAGTTAACCAACTACCGCTATTGATGGCATCGTGATAAAACAAGGTTACATACTAAGTCGCTCTACTATAAGCATTGGCAATCAAAGCTACGTTGAACTGTGGGTGGCCACCGAAGAAGGCGCAGTTTGCTTACATAGCGACCCTCAGTATCCAAGTTGTTTTATTGCTGCTTCTGAAAAAGCCAAGCTGACCACATTGGCTAGCCAAAATAACCTAGATATTCGCTATAGCAATGATGACTTTCGAACCTTAGAACAAACCCCCGTCATTACCGTGAAAACTGCCAATGAGTCCACCATGCATCAACTTAGGGGATTAGCTAAGGATCACGGAATAACCTTGTTTGAAGCAGATATTCGACTTGCCGATCGTTTTTTAATGGAAAGGTTTATTTATGGCGCACTTGAATTTTTCTGTCCTAGCAACATAGAACATAGCCATAAGGGTATACCAAACACAATTAAACAGGCCAAAGTACGTGCGGGTCATTACACGCCGTCACTCACCTCAATCAGTTTAGATATTGAATGTGATGAGCATGAAAACTTATACAGTATTGCTATCGCATCTTCACAGTGTAACCAAGTCATTGTTGTGAGAGATCCTGCGCATCCAGCACGCTACATCACTGACAACTTGCCCTTTCAGATAGAGGAGGTTCATTCAGAATCAGCCTTGCTGACGAAAACCATGGAGACAATTAATGCTATCGACCCCGACATTATTATGGGCTGGAATATCAAGCAGTTTGATATGGCAGTTCTGTTTCGACGTGCGCAAAAAGCTAAGCTAACGTTCACCATTGGACGTAATAATAGCGCCTTATCTATTCGCCAGTGGGAAGGGCAGACATGGGTTGATTTACCGGGCAGAGCCGTTATAGATGGGATTGAAGCTTTAAAAACAATGACTTATCACTTCGATTCTTTTTCTTTGGATAATGTATCACGGCAACTTCTTGGCAAACAAAAGCTTATACAATCCGAAGATAAGCTAGCTGAAATAAAAAGGCTATACAAAGAAGATCCTATCGCGTTAGCCAAATACAATCACGAAGACTGCGTGTTGGTCAACAACATTGCCTCTCAAACAAAATACATTGATTTTTTAATTCTTAGGGGAACGTTAACTGGTTTAGATATTGGGAGGCCAGGTGGCTCTGTTGCAGCATTCCTAAACGTCTACCTACCCAAACTCCATCGTAAGGGCTACGTTAGCGGCGTTCGGCCAGAAAACGGAGGGCTCGCGAGTCCTGGCGGCTATGTTATGACATCTCAGCCTGGTCTTTATGATGATGTGCTGGTGCTAGACTACAAGAGCCTATACCCCTCTATTATCAGAACCTTTAAAATCGATCCCTTAGGGTTAGCTGAAGGGTTAAAGCATCCAGAAACCGCTATTCCCGGTTTTAAAGGCGCCATGTTCAGCAAAGAATCACACTTTCTCCCTGCTATTATTGATAATTTGTGGAAGCAAAGAGACGAAGCTAAAAAAGCGAAGGACGCGCCTCGCTCCCAAGCCATCAAAATATTAATGAACTCGTTTTATGGCGTATTAGGCAGTGGGGGCTGTCCCTTCTACGATCCACGACTAGCGAGTTCTATCACGCTAAGAGGCCATGAGATAATGCAAACCACGGCGAAGTGGATAGAAGAGCTAGGCTATGTGGTGATATACGGCGATACTGACTCAACCTTTGTACACATAGAGGGCAATACTGATTTAGGTACTCCTCAGCAAACCGGCGAAGCACTAGCCAAGGAAATAAACCAGCGGTGGCGTGAGAAGCTGAAGAAAGAAATGAACATCACGTGCTTTCTGGAAATTGAGTTTGAAACGCATTTTTCAAAATTTTTTATGCCCACTATTCGCGGTTCCGTACTGGGCAGTAAAAAACGCTATGCAGGGATCAAAGTAAACAGCTCATCGAAGGAAATTGTATTTAAGGGCCTTGAAAACGTCCGTTCTGATTGGACAGAGCTTGCTAAGCAATTTCAGTATGAGTTGTATAGCCGCGTTTTCAACGATGAACCGGTTATTGGTTATATAAAAACGCTGATACAGCAAGTTCGTGAAGGGAAAATGGATGAACATTTAGTTTACTCGAAACGCCTTCGAAAGCCATTAAGTGAGTACGTGAAAGCTATGCCGCCTCATGTTAAAGCGGCAAAACATGCCGACAATCATAATAAGCAACAAGGATTGCCCCTACGGTATCAAAACAATACCAGTGTATCCTATGTTATTACCCTCGCAGGGCCACAAACCTTGGAGCATGTGAGTGCGCAATATGATTACCAACACTATATCGATAAGCAGATTAGGCCTATCGCAGACAGCATTTTACCTTTAATCAACCTTAGCTTCGATAACATCACTGCCGACCAATTACCGCTATTTTCATAACCTCACGTAACATACCTGTGCGTGACGATCCCTGCCCCATGGTATGAAGATATTTCATTGCTTCGTATCGATTTAACAAAAATCTAACCCTCCTTGAACAAAAACTTTTTCAACTAAAATCGTAACATACTGTTTATTAATATTTTTATATCTTGGCATAAAGCATGTATCAGTCATGGTGACGAAAAGTTTCGCTCATTGATTTAGCGAAATCATTCAATAAAGAAGGAGTTTATTATGAAAAAGCTTACATTATCTGTACTGATCGCGAGTGCTATGTCTCTACCGGCAATGGCGGGAGATCATGACCATAAAATTTCTACGCAATTTAGCGCATTAGATTCTGATGGCAACGGCGTACTAGATAAAGAAGAACTGAAAGATAGTCAATTAAAGGACATGCTATCTAAAGTCGATAGCGATGGCGATCACACTATTACCCGTGGAGAATTTGACGGGTTTGTAGATGAGCACCCTCGAAAGTTTAGCGATGACATTGTGGCTTCGGTAAAAACGAAAGGAACCACAGATGCGATGCTGACGAAATCAGTAAGCAAAAAAGTAGTCAGCCGAACTGACGGTGAAGTGATCAGTGAGAAGAATCGCGAGTTACGTACCGAAATGCATGCTACTGCGGATGTGAAGTTCGATAAAGTGGATAAAAACAATGATGGTGAACTTACCCTCAATGAATTAACGAAATCCGACGTTAAGGGTAATTTCGACAAAATGGACATGGACGAAAATAACCTCATTACGCGTATGGAGTACCGCAAATATTTTGATTCGATTGATCAATAATATTACCTGCAACAAACCAAGTACCTAAGGCCTCTTCACTGAGGCCTTTTTTATTGCTTTTATTAACGCTTAAAACCAAGCCGATAGATAGGGCTGTGGGTTGAGTCTAATTTATAGGTTAAACACGTATTAATGTAAAACCTTTGTAAATGACTAAGATATGTACTACTGTGTATTTTGCTTGTTGTAAAATAAAGTTGTTAGCATGCCTAAAAACCCGTGGATGGTCGTTTCTCTATTACTCGCTTGTGTTAGCGTACAGGGCAATATTTACGCCGGTTCGTTTTCTATTACCATCAACGCTAGTGCAACCATAGACGCTACCACTGAGAGCCTTTTTTTATCAGCCGTAGACTTCTGGGAGTCTTCACTGCTTGGCACACAAGAAGACATTGATATCAATTTAGTCATTGATGCCTCCACGCCCACCATTGACGGTATTGGCAATGTGCTTGGCTCAGCCTCTAATAGTAGCGCCTCGTACCTAATTGATAATGGCCTATATCTTTACGCTACATTGGGCTCCATGCGGTTCGACATTACTGATATTAGGGGGATGAATCAAACCTCCATTTACAACATAATTCTGCATGAGATGGCGCACGTCATTGGTTTTGGTACCTTGTGGAACTCAGACCGTTTTCGCATATCTGGCTTTCAAGATGTTTATGAAAATGGTTCCGGTGAATATACGGGTGAGTACGCCTTAGCTTTGTATCAAGAGATATATGACTCAAGTGCCACCTTTGTGCCTATAGAGTTAGACGGCGGCTCTGGTACCGCAAATTCGCACTGGGACGAAGGCTTTATCAATGATCCTAGTGAATTACTCACTGGCTATTTAGACCCCAACCCTTATGTCAGCGACATCAGCTTAGCCTCATTTGCCGACATCGGCTATGTTGTTCAGCTTTCGGATGGCCGTATTTTAGGTATTGTCTCAGCCCCAACGGGCTTCGTATTTCTGGCCTTTTTCATGGGAATTTCCCTGACCAGAGCACACATCAAAAGGCCCCGTGACTAACCTTTAATTCTTCTAAGGGCATTGGATACTCTACTTATCCCTACACCGCCCCGTAGGGTGCTCCAGCGCGGGCTTCAGTGATATATAAAGAATGCAGTTTTATTGGAAACGATCTAGTTACTCAGTAGCCAATTCTTTGATATGAAGTACCATCCAGCCGTTGATATAAATATTGCGAGGTCGTCTAGCATCGTAAACGGCGCCTGTTGAAACCAACTCATCTACCTGACTTTTATTAAGGACTAGATTGTCTACACGATAATAGTTACGTAGTAATAGCGCCTTATCGAATTTCGCGTGCTGATTTGGCGAGACTGGTGTGGTATGAGCGATGTTCCCTACTTTAAATGTAAAAATGTCATCAGTGATGTTGAGCACCTTCATTGGAACATAGCGAAAACGAGCATCAGAAGAAGGGTCAATAGCCCTATAATCTACATAGAAGAAGTCATTTTTCTGTGGATCTGCCAAAACTCTTTGCTTCTCATTATTTTCTATTAGCGCGTTACCCAAGAAAATGAATGCAATTAGCAAAAAGCATATAAGCTCTAAATGCTGTTTAAATACAGCCGTAATGGGTTCCAGTTGAAAGTTCCCACGAAAGTACGCTGGGTTATTATTGAATGGCAAAGATGACATACCCACCTCCTGATTGTTGAGTATTTTTTATACCTTACCGTTTTATCCCTGAACTGTCTAAGATAATGGGGTCAGAGTAAATTTCGAATATCGTAAAAGTACTCTGACCCCATTTTTAGGCTTTGTCTAAACGCCAGAAAGCAAAAAACCCGCCGTAAGGCGGGTTTTTCTAATAGGGACTTGGCAGTGTCCTACTCTCACATGGGGAAAC